>Ga0207968_100269_pt1 | contig 21354 bp, 14 predicted proteins | sample LakWasMet21_HOW5_2_FD_183867 | JGI IMG/M metagenome (GOLD analysis project Ga0207968, IMG submission 183867) | Freshwater sediment methanotrophic microbial communities from Lake Washington under simulated oxygen tension - Sediment Metagenome... | ecosystem: Environmental > Aquatic > Freshwater >...
CGGCGCCTGGTCATGCACCATGATCGTTTGACCCAGGTATCTGAAGCCTGGGTTTGGCTTGCGGAAGCCAGAATGCTGGCCTGCCGGTTAGCCGGATGATTTATTTTGTCTACACCCTCTTACGTTGCGCATATCAATACTTGTATCGGAACAACATTCAAGGACGTAGCCAGCGCCATTACTCTCGGTACTGTATGTCAGTCTATCATCTATGATTTTTACTTGAAATCAACAGGTAAGACTGATCTCTGGGAGTCGACGCTTCGTTTTTTTCCGATGATTTCAATCAAGTCGGCAGAATGTCGATTTTTGATGCTTCTTTGCTTAACCCGTAGTTATGCATCGCTATGGAAAAAGTTGTGGAATCCAGAGTTTCTAAAACAACGCTGGTCCAGCAATCACCCCGCGCTATCAAATAGCGCCGGGGCGATCGTAGCAGCGCCGTCCACGGCGCTCGACCCGCGGCAGGATGCCGCGGCTACTTTCTTTGCCAACCTCACCCCCGAATGGCAACGCCATTGTGCGTTGCGCAGCGATTACGCCCGCCGCCAGGCACTGTTGGAAATCGACGTACTGGTCGCGCAAGCCTTAGGGCTAACCCTGGACGAACTGCTCACCATCTATCGCGTGCAATTTCCCGTGATGCGCCAATACGAAGCCGACACCTGGTACGACCAAAACGGCCGCATCGTCTTCACCCCCAGCAAGGGCCTGGTCGGTGTCGGCCTGCCGCGTAAGGCCCGTAAATCCGATCTCAACGAAGGCATCCGTTACGGCATCCACCCTCACCCCAGACCTCTCCCTGAGGGAGAGGGAGTAGTAAAAGGTGAACAAGACATCGCTCTCGGCTGGGAAGACATTGTCGATATGAAATCCGGCCAAGTCAGCAAAACCTTCCTGGACGACACCCTTCCCGGCGGCCCCACCGAACGCACCGTCATCTACGTCGCCCCGTTCTTCAAGCCCAACCGCGAAGAAGACTATCGGATCGCCTGGGCGTTTTTCGAAAAACAAGTTCAGTCTGGGCCGAAATGAGTCAAGCCGGGGATTGTTTGATGGCGATTGTAACCATCAAAACACGGTGGCGTGTTTCAGAGATAAGATATAACCCAGTTAAATGATGCAAAGCCAGTGGCTTTGAACACTAAAAGAAACGATATATTAGGTTTTTTATGATTAAACAGGTGCAAATCAGGCATTTCAAGGGCTTGTCGGAGTTTGAGGTCAGAGATTTGGCGAGGGTTACCTTGCTCGGCGGGCGCAACAATGTCGGCAAGACCAGTTTTCTGGAGGCGCTGTTTCTTTATTTTGATCGCCATAACGCGGATGCCTTGCTGCGCCAATATGCTTGGCGCAATGTTCCCTTCGTATCGCTCAATCCCGATGCGATGTGGGCGCCGATGTTTTCGAAATACGACATGGAGCAAGCTATCGAAATCATTGTCAGGGACGACAAACACACCGCCAGTCTTAAACTGCAATTGAATCGTGAATATGTACGCCGGGTTCAATCCGGCATTTCTGGTTCGCCCGGTATGCCGGCAAAAATAGACACTCAAGTCAAGTCGATGCCTAGCTTGTCGCTGGATGTCATTCATAGAGTGGATCGACAAGAACCACAACTCGCTCACCATGTAATTGATAGACAAGGCATTAGCCTTGAGATCGAAAATGTGCCGCCCTATCTTGAAATGGCTTGTTTTCTGGCAGCAACCGGAAGGGTTTCCGCGCAAGAGGATGCGGTGCGCTTCGGTCAATTGGATGTTGTCGGCAAACTGCAAGAAGTCGTGCATTTTTTGAAGGAAACCGTTGAACCCAGGCTGGTAGGTCTTTCCGCCGTTGCGGTCGGAGACCAAACCTTTATTCATGCCCAACTGGAAGGCTTGGAGCGAAAAATTCCGGTCGCCTTCATGGGCGACGGCATGGGGCGTTTGTTGTCGGTCATTCTGGTGATGATGACCACCAGAGACGGTTGCGTTTTTATCGACGAAATCGAGAATGGCATCCATTATTCGGCTTTGCCGAAAGTTTGGGAGGGCATCGTCAAGGCCGCCAAGCAATTCAATTGTCAGGTTTTTGCAACGACGCACAGCTACGAATGCTTGCAGGCTGCCGTCCAAGGCTTGCCGGAAGATTTACAAAATGAGTTTTGTTATGTGCGCTTGGAGCGCTTAGACGGACGCATTGAAGGCAAAACTTATTCGCATGGCGTATTAGGTGCGGCGCTGGAACGCAATTGGGAGGTGCGGTAATGGCCGAATCGATTACACAGCCTAAGGTTTTATTGGTCGAAGGCAAGGATGAAGTCAATTTTTTTGGGGCTTTACTGAAAAATTGCGGGGTTGAAAATGTGGACATTTGGGAGGTTGGCGGAAAAGACAAGTTTCCGAATGAATTGGCTGCGTTCCTGTTGAGTTTCGATAAACAAGTTCAATCCTACGCGATCATTCGGGATGCGGATGGAAATCAGGCAGCCGCATTTCAAAGCATTACCGATCTTTTAAAAAAGAATAAGGAACCGGTTCCGACAAAGCACGCGGATTACGGCAACACTGATAAACGGCGTGTTGGAGTATTCATCATGTCGGGCAATCAAGAGGAAGGCATGTTGGAAGATTTATGTTTACAAACAGTAACGGATCATCCGGCGATGAATTGTGTCGATGGATACCTGGCTTGTTTGGAGCACTCGTTAATGATCCGGCAACCTAACCAACCCAAAGAACCGGGATGTTTCTATTTCCCTAAAAATCGCAGTAAAGCGAAGGCGCAGGCTTTTCTGGCCGGAATGCACGAGAGTGTGACGGCAGTGGGCTTGGCGGCTCAAAGAGGTTGTTGGAATCTCGATCATCCGGTGCTGGATGGTTTGAAAACATTTATCAAGGCACTTTAGTTATGGTTGCCGCTAAGCGTCTGATATAGTTTAACCGCTCATCCCAACCCTCAGGAGGCAACTATGGCCGTCATTTTACAAACCGAAGTCCAGTTCGATGCTCAAGGCCACTTGGTCATACCTATCGAATTGAAGCGCGCAATTGCCGCCGAAAATGACGCTTCGCTGATAGCGAAGGTGGAAGACGGTCGTTTAATACTCGAAAAACGAGACAACGTTCGAGAGCGATTGAAAGCCCGATTTGCAAAAATTCCCGCCGATGTCAGCTTGGCCGATGAATTGATCGCGGACCGTCGCCGCGAAGCCAGCCGTGATGGGGAGTTATGAGTATCGTTTTGGACGCTTCTGCATTATTGGCTTATCTGCACGAAGAACCCGGCGCCGATACCGTTGGCGCGGTCATTGGCGAGAGCTTCATTTCAACGGTCAATTGGTCCGAAGTGATGCAAAAATCCTTATCCCGCGGCATAGATACCGAGGCTTGCGCGAAGACATCGAAGCGCTTGGGGTAAGAATCGAGGCCTTTACTCTGGAAGATGCCGAGTGCGCCGCAAGATTATGGTCGATTTCACGGCCGCTGGGTTTATCGTTGGGTGATCGCGCTTGCTTGGCTTTTGGCATGCGTCGACAGATTCCGGTGCTTACCGCCGACCGTGCCTGGTTAAATCTGGCGGCGGCCTTAAATTTAGAAATTCAGGGCATACGGTAAGGCCGGTATGCTCCCCATATTGGTCGCGCGCCAGATTGTCGAAGGTCTGCAAACATTTTTGCGAACAACGTTTCCGGTTACCACCCAGGGTTTTAGGCGCGACGCCAGTAGGACCTTGATCGACGATTTTCTCGATAAAGATGGCAATTTGGCAAAAGGACCCTGGCTGGAAGTCAAGCTCCCTTACCGAACCGCCGAAACAGGCGAGACGTTGCCGTTCTCTCGTTATTCGATCGCCTTTACGCCCTATCAACATCAGGTTCGGGCGTTTAGACGTTTGTCCGGTAGCGGCGCACGATCGACGATTGTTGCCACCGGCACCGGCTCGGGTAAGACCGAGTGCTTCATGTATCCGATATTGGATTATTGTCTGTCTCATCGGAATTCAGGCATCAAGGCGATCATCATTTACCCGATGAATGCGCTGGCGACCGATCAGGCGCGACGTTTTGCGAAGGAATGCAGCAAGCTCGACATCAAATTGAGCGTCGGCCTGTTTACCGGCGACGATGGCTCGAACAATCGCGGGATGACGCCGGAACAAGTGATTACGCATCGGGAATCGTTGCGCGACAATCCGCCGGATATTTTGCTAACCAACTACAAGATGTTGGACTTTCTGCTGATGCGACCGCAGGATCAGCGTTTGTGGCAATTCAATACGCCGGGCGTGTTGCGTTATCTGGTGGTTGACGAACTGCATACCTTCGATGGCGCGCAAGGAACCGATCTGGCCTGTTTGATCCGGCGCTTGCGCGACAAACTGAGCGCCGGTGATGAAGTGGCGTGCGTGGGAACTTCGGCAACCATCGGCGATGCATCGGCTGTCGCTGATCTTAAGGACTATGCCCAACAGGTATTCGCAACGCCGTTTGATGACGATGCGATCGTGCTTGAAGATCGTTTGGCGGTGGATGAATATTTGAGCCGTCATGGCGCACATCAGGAGGTGATCGCGCGATGGCCGGTCGAGGCACTGGCCGAATTGCGGCCCGGAGAATCTGACGCGGGCGTCTATTTGCGCCGCGCCGCCGAGTTATGGCTGGGTCAGTCGTTGGCTTTGGACGCCGCTGATGAATCTGCCCGAATCAAGGCTTCCGTCCTATTGGGCGAGCAATTGTTGCGGCTGACGGCGTTCCAGGAGTTGCTCAGGCAATCTCATGTCTTGTGCGATGCCAAAGAGCTGGCGAACGAGTGGCAGCAGCGCCTGCGCCTGCCCGACCAGGAGGCAGCCGAAACCTTGATCGATAGCTTGGCGGCTTTGATCTCGGCCGCCCGGCGCTGGAAAAATCCGGGGTATGATGCAAAACGGCCTGTGACGAAGGACGATGTCGAACCTTTCTTGCAAGTCAGGGTTCAGCTTTGGATACGCGAGCTAAGACGGATGGTCGCCAGCGTGAGTGAAAATCCTGAACTGACGCATGCCGATGATCTGCGCAATTTGGCCGATCCGCTGCATCTGCCGCTTCTGCACTGCCGGGAATGCCATGCCGTTGCCTGGGGCTCGGTCGTCGCCGAAGGCGAACGCAGAATAAAGCCGGATTTGCAGGGTTTTTATCAATCCTGGTTCGCACAAAAACCGGATGCGGCCTTATTTTTTCCATTGGACTCCGAGCGCAGAAGAGCCGACAACGAGAAAGTCTGGCTTTGTGTTCGTTGCCATCAATTGTCGCCGTTGAAAGGCAGCAATGTCTGTACAGGCTGTGAAGGGGAGCGCATTGCGGTTTGGGCGCCTGACATTCGTAAACCGGTGCAGCGGAACGGCATCAACAGAACCGTAGTTTCGGCCGATTGTCCCTGTTGCAGCGGGCATGAGTCGCTGTCCGTGATCGGTTCCCGCGCGGCAAGCCTGTCCAGTGTGATGATTGGAGAATTGTTCGGATCATCTTTCAATGACGATTACAAGCTAATCGCGTTTTCCGATTCGGTTCAGGATGCGGCGCATCGCGCCGGCTTTTTTGGCGCGAGAACGTATTCGCAAACGCTGCGCAATGCCTTGGCGCGCACTATCCGTAGCCAAGGTGAAGGACTGTCGTTACCCCGTCTGGCGCAAGAATTTCCGAATTTTTGGCGGCAGCAATTGGCCAGTGAGGAAGCCTTCGTCGGCACTTTTATCGCACCGAACACGGAATGGTTGCAGGGTTATCAAGAATTGAAGGCGACCGGCAAAATTCCAAGCGGCAGCGATGTGGCCAACTTGGTTTCCAAGCGTTTGTCTTGGGAGGTGATCAGCGAATTCGGGCTGCGTTGCCGGATCGGGCGGACGCTCGAACGTTCGGCAGTGGCAACCGTAGTGCCGGATAACGATCGCTTGCAAAACAGTTGCGAACGCCTGACACATCGATTACGAGAAGAACTGGGCATGCTTTCGGATGTGCCTGTCAACGATGTTCGCTATTTTCTGTTGGGGATGTTAACGCGGCTTCGGCAAAAAGGCGCATTTTATACGAAGGAGTTGGAGACTTACGTCAAGGAAGGCGGCAAGGAGTTTTTGCTGACCCGATTACCGTTCATGCCGGGTTACGGATTCGGCAACCGGCCGCCGTCTATGCTGAGCATGGATCAGGTCTCCGGCAATTTTGAAAATTTGCTGAGCCAAGGCGCTTGGTATCGCGACTGGTTCAACAAATGTCTGGCGGCTGATCAACCCTTGGCTTCGGCCGAGTATCAACAGGCGTACACGATTACGCTGGATGTGCTAGAAAAGGATGGTTGGTTACATGCCATCCAGGTCCGTCAGCAGATGGTTTGGGGCCTGAATCCGTCGCAATGGCAGGTGACCACGCAAATGGTCGATGTCGCCTGTAAGGATTGTCAACATCGTTTGCCGACACCAAGCCGGCAATTGCATTGGCTGATCGGCATGAAATGCTTGCGCCAAGGGTGTTTCGGTCATTATCAGCCGGCGCCGATGCAGGCGCGATCCGGACATTATCGCGCGTGGCCCCGGCGTTTGGTGCCCAGCGAACATACCGGTTTACTGGACGGCGAGAAACGCCACGCCATTGAATCCTCGTTTATCGATGGCGGTAATGCCTGGGATATTAACCTCTTGTCCGCGACACCGACGCTGGAAATGGGGATTAATATCGGCGATTTGTCGACGGTGTTGCTCTGTTCGGTGCCGCCGGCGCAGGCGAACTATCTGCAACGTATTGGGCGGGCGGGGCGCCGCGACGGGAATGCGCTGGCGGTTACAATCGCGACTGGACATCGGCACGATCTTTATTTTTACACCAGTCCGAAAGAAATGATGGAAGGGCAGATTTCTCCGCCCGGTGTTTTTCTGCAAGCGATGGCGGTGCTGGAAAGGCAGTTGATCGCCTTTTGTTTTGATCGCTGGGTGGCAACCGGCGTCGATGCCTCCGCTATTCCTGGCACTTTGCAGATGGTGCTGGATACGGTCGAAGCCGGAAGGCTGGATGGTTTTCCGCACAATTTGCTTAAATTTGTCGATGAGCACGGTCTTTCGATTATCGAGCGGTTTTTGGCGCTGTTTCCTGATCTCGATGCCGAGGGGATCGAGCACATTAGACAGTTTTTGTTGGGCAGTAAAACCGAAGGGGCTTTGGGATGGCGCATCTTGAATCGGCTCAGCGAGCTTGTCGAGACTCGCAAATCTGTCAGAGGCCGCGCCGATGAATTGAAAAAACGCATTGCGCAATTGGAAGCCCAACCTGCCGATGAAGCCCGCGATCAATTGTTGGCCGATTCCAGGAGCGAGCGGGGGGCATTGCTGGCATTGATTGGCAGCATCAATCGACGATTGACGCTGAATTTTTTCACCGATGAAGGCTTATTGCCCAATTATGCCTTTCCGGAGGAAGGGGTCACGTTAAATTCGGTAATTCTCCGTCGTAGGGAAACACGTGATGAAGGCGATGAACGCAAACGGTACGAAGCCTTGAGTTTTTCGTTTCAGCGCTCCGCTCAAGCCGCACTGGGCGAATTGGTGCCGGAGGCCCGTTTTTATGCGGCAGAGCATCAATTAAACATCGAACAAGTCGATTTGAAACTTTCAAAGCCCCGAACCTGGCGTTTATGTCCTTCGTGTCATTATAACGAAAACCTTGAAGAGAGCGGCGATCCGCACGGCGTATGCCCCCGCTGTGGTAATGCGCAGTGGGCAGATACCGGTCAAAAGCGCACGCTGCTGAAGCTTCGGCAAGTCTATGCCAGAGCGGATGCGCGCAATGATCGTATCGGGGACGACAACGATCAACGTGAGCCGGTGTTTTATCAGCGGCAGTTGCTGGTGGATGTGCCGCCTGTATCGATGCAGGGCGGCTATCGGATTGCCGGAGACGAGCTGCCATTTGGATTCGAGTATTTGCGCAATGCGCGTTTTCGGGAAATCAATTTTGGAGAACCGGGTGATTCAGCCGAAACGTTTCATGTCGCCGGCAGAAGCGATGCACGCAAAGGCTTCGTGATTTGCCGGCATTGCGGCATGGTCAGACGACAACGATTGCGCAAAGGTCAATATGCGCATACCTTGGATTGCCCTTTATCGAAACCGGGGGCACAAGTCAGCGAATCTGACTGGATCAGCAGTCTTTATCTATATAGGGAGCTGAATTCCGAAGCCATTCGTATTTTGTTGCCACTGGCCGATGTCGCACAGTCCGAGGTACGAAGAACATCATTCATCGCTGCTCTGAATATGGGACTGCGTCAGTATTTCCGTGGCAACGTGCAGCACCTTGAAATTACCGAAATGTCGGAATCGGGTGCGAATGGTCACTCTCCTCGTCAATATCTGGTGATCTATGACCGCGTCCCGGGCGGAACCGGTTATTTGAAGGAGTTGATGCGTACCCCCGATAATTTGATGGGATTGTTGGAGCAGGCTCATGATCTGTTGTTGAGTTGTTCCTGTGCGGATCAGGCCGATCAGGACGGTTGTTATCATTGTATCCTGGCTTACCGGGATAGCCGTAACATGGCGGCGATTTCGAGAAAAGCGGCGATCGAATTGTTGGAGCGAATTCTGGCTTTGCGCGATCAATTGCAGCCGGTCGAGCAATTAAGCCAAATCGACATGAACAGCGCGCTGGGTAGCCCGTTGGAGGCGTTATTTGTCAGTGCGTTGTCAAAATCTGTCGGAATGACCAAAAAGACGGTCAATGGCAAACCCGGCTATTGGATTCATGCGCGAAGAGAAGACGGCACTGATCAAGTGTGGGAGCTTGAACCTCAGGCAAAACTTGGGCCGTCTCAAGACGTTTTATTACAAACCATCCCGGATTTTATGCTGCGTCCGGTCAGGGAAAACGATCTGGCCGAGTTTGGCGAGTGGGCCTTGTACTTGGATGGATTCGGACCACATTTCAATAACCAGACCGATGATACGCGAAAACGATTGGCGGTGATGCGCTCAGGGCGGCGCGTATGGAGCCTGGGATGGCAGGACATACCGCAGATCGGCCAACAGCCCAATTCCGTTATCAATGATTATCTATTAAATCATCGTCCACCCGCGATGTTGGCTCAGTACGATAAATTGGCGGAACGATTTGAATGGCAAAAATCAGCAAAACTTGAGGATGCTTTGACAGCCGGGCCGTTCAAGCTTTTACTGGCATTTTTGCAGAAGCCGGGAGAAACCTTAGCGCAACTCCAACAAATTACGCTTTGCAATACGATCGGCTGGTTGCATTTGCCTTCCTTGAAAGCACAGCTTTGGGACGATCCGGCAATGGGACTGAATAGGGTTGTTCCAGGCACGGTTTGGCAATGGTTGCAGATTCAAGAAGATACGATGGCATTTGGCGGTTTGCTCAAAGGGATTCAAACTGAAACCTTCCCGGTCGATATCGCCGTTTACTTGCCAGCGGCTGCACTGAGTTCGAAACAACGCCTGTTAGAAGAGGTTGGCATCTCGGTGACTCTCGACGATACAGCGGCGGCACAAACCAAGGAATTTGAAAAGATCTGGCGCGGCTTTTGGCATGCGGTCAATGTGCTGCAATTTGCTCCTTATTTTACGGTGGCGACTCGAACCGGTGTCGCCCAACAAATGTATGAAAATTTGCTGGAAGGCTGGCCGTCGTCGAAACAACTGAAAAAATCGGCTGCACTGCAAACCACCGATGAGCGCTGGCAAGAGGTTTTTGACTTGTGTCAGCTCGACCAGTTTGCATTGGAACAATTGGTTGCCGCAGGGGTTGATTGTCCGGAAGTCGGTTTCGATCTGTATCTGGATTCGCAAGTCGTGGCGACAGCTGAATTGGCTTGGCCTAACCGTTCCATAGCGCTGATGATGGAAAATAGGGGCGACCTCCCTTGCATACCGGCATGGGCTCTGATTAGCGTCCAACACCCAGATTGGATGGATCAGTTGTTGACGTTGCTAACGAACCAGGAGCGATAAGTGGAAAATCTAAAAATAGCGATTGGGGATGGCTTTCTGGAATCGTTTGCGCAAATTCCAAAAGCCAAACAGAAGAAGGTGATGGAGTTTGTCGCAAAGTTTCGTTGCAACCCGATGGCGAACGGCATCAATTACGAAAAAATCAATGATGCACGCGACGTGAACTTTCGTTCGGTTCGAATCGATCAGGATTATCGAGGTATTGTGCTTAAACCGGCGCAAGGCAACGTTTACATTCTTCTCTGGGTCGATAAACATGATGACGCTTACGATTGGGCGCGTAGTCACCGCTGCGACATCCATCCGCAGACGGGCGCTTTGCAGTTGGTCGAGATACTGCAAGGCAATCAACCGGAGATCGAACCGGTCAAGATTGAAACTCAGGCAGCACAGGAAAATCGTCTATTTGATTTATCGGACGAGACATTATTGAGTTTGGGAGTCCCTTCGGATGATTTAGCAAGAATCCAAAGCTTGACCCATGTCGAGGCATTGGAGGCGATTGAGAAATCGCTGCCCATAGAAGCCTTCGAAGCGCTGTATCTGTTGGCGGCAGGAACATCGTTGGACGAAATATTAACCGATTACGCCGCGAAAAAATCGACAACGGTTGATACTGAGGATTTTGCCGAAGCACTCAATCAGGACGCATCGAGGCGACGCTTCTATGTCGTGGCCGACGAAATGGAGTTATTGGAAATGCTGGAAGCGCCGTTGGAAAAATGGCGGGTTTTTCTGCATCCCTCTCAGCGTCGACTCATCGACCGTCATTGGTCCGGGCCGATTCGTGTGCTCGGCGGTGCCGGTACCGGTAAAACGGTCGTTGCGATGCACCGTGCTAAATGGTTGGCTGCACAAGCGTCCGAAACGAATGAACGGATTTTGTTTACAACCTTTACCAGCAATTTAGCCGTCGATATTCAGGAGAGTTTACGCAAGATTTGTTCGACACAGGAGCTCAGACGCATTGACGTACAACACATCGACGCGTGGATAGTGGATTTTTTGAAGCAGCAGGAATATGACTTCCGGATTGCTTATCCGAATGGTAAAGACAGTGAATATGAAAAATGTTGGGCTCTCGCAGAGGGCTTGATTTCCCCCGGATTGGGATTGCCGACAAGCTTTTATAGGGAAGAATGGGAAAGGGTCATTCTGCCGCAGTTCGTTCGATCGCGTCAGACTTACTTAACCACGAGCCGCATGGGGCGTGGCGTACCGCTAACCAGAAAACAGAGGGCCGATATTTGGCCGGTTTTCGAAGAAATGCGTATCCAATTGACACAAAGAAAGCTGACCACGATTGAAGATGCGGCCTTTGATATTATGTCCATGCTGGATTCGGGGGCGAATATTAAGCGTTATCGGTCAATTGTGGTTGATGAAGGTCAGGATTTCGGGCCGGAAATGCTTACCTTGTTGCGCCGCTTGATTCCAGAGGGACCAGACGACCTTTTCATCGTCGGTGATGGGCACCAGCGCATTTATCAGCGTAAAGCCGTTTTAGGCAAATGCGGGATTAACATTCGAGGGCGAGGCAAAAAACTGAAAATCAATTACCGAACCACCGAAGAAATTCGACGTTTCTCCACGCAAGTCTTAGAAGGAATTGCTGTGGATGACATGGATGATGCTCAGGATACGTTGACCGATTATCGATCGCTGATGCATGGGGACTTTCCTGAAATTAAGCATTTTAACTCCATTAGTGAAGAAGCTAAGTGGATAAGGGAGAAAATTGAAGAATTAATTGAAAATGGCTTACTCTCTCAGGATATTTGTTTGGTTGCTCGAACTAATCATTTAGTCGATGAATATGGCTCTCAATTACAACAGCTGGGAATCGAAACCCGAAAATTGTCAAGGCAACAATCGGATAACAGAAATTTGCCAGGTATTCGCTTGGCGACGATGCATCGGGTAAAAGGGTTGGAATTTAAAGTGGTTTTAATGGCTGGTATTAATGAGGGTGTTGTGCCATTGAAAATCAGTACCGAAACGCAAGATCCGACAGAAGCCCGCTTACGCGATGAGAATGAACGCGCCTTGTTCCATGTTGCGGCTACTCGGGCTATAAAGGGGTTGTTCATTTCTTCACATGGACTGATAAGTTCATTTCTAATAAAGTAAATTTCATTTTGAAGCATGAAAATTCACCATACATCTGATTGGCATATCGGGCGCACCTTGTACGGTCGAAAGCGCTATGCGGAGTTTGGGGCGTTTCTTGACTGGTTGGCTGAGACCTTCTGCCAGGATAAAGGCGATGTTTTATTGGTTGCCGTCATGCCGTGGTGATCGCCGGCAATCATGACTCGCCTTCGTTTTTTAACGACCCCAAAGAACTGCTCAGGGCCCTCGATGTTCATGCGATTGGCGCAGCGGCGGAGAATCCTGAAGACGAGGTGCTTGTTCTCAGCCGAAAATGGCGCGCCGGAGATGATTGTCTGTGCCGTTCCCTATTTGCGGGATAGAGATATCCGCGTGGCGGAGGCGGGGGAGAGCATCGAAGACAAGGAGCGGAAGCTGATCGAAGGCATTCCAAGCATTATGCCGAAGTCGTGGTCTTGGCCGAACAGAAACGTCGGACGCTGAATGCCGATGTTCCTATCATCGCGATGGGGCATCTGTTTACGGCCGGTGGGGGCAAACGGTCGATGGCGACGGCGTGCGCGAGTTGTATGTCGGTTCGTTGGCGCATGTCTCGGCGGGAATTTTTCCGGACCGTCCGGATTATGTGGCGTTTGGCCATCTTCATGTTCCGCAAACCGTAAACGGCTCCGAGCGTATGCGTTACAGCGGTTCGCCGTTACCTATGGAATTTGGCGAAGCCAAGCAGCATCATAGTGTCTGGCTGCGACAGGTTGCAATGAGGCGGCAAACGTTCGTCGCGATTTTTTAGCAAAATCATTGTCTTGGAAATTTCTAATAGAGAGAACAGCGTAGATGTTTTCATTAAACCGACTGATCCTGATCGACTCTTACAAGGCAGGGTCGGTACAGGAGGTCCGCCTCGACGGGCATACCAATCTGAACGGCGTCAACGGCGCCGGCAAGACCACGCTGCTGCGCCTGATTCCGTTATTTTTCGGCGAAAGGCCGGGGCGTCTGGTGCCGAAAAGCCGGGTGACCGAAAGTTTTGCCAAGCATTATCTGCCGAACGAGTCGTCCTACATTATTTTCGAATACCGGCGCCCCCAAAACGTCTGTATGGCGGTGATCTATGCATCACCGAATGAGGAAGGCCTTTGCTACCGTTTTGTCGACAAAGGTTTCGAGCCGGAGGATTTTCTGGAGCGCCATGGCGACGGCAACCTGTATCCGGTATCCTGCCGAAATTTGAACCGGCACTTTACCCATCGCCGGATCAATTGCAGCGTGCAACTGACGTCCGGCAGCGATTACCGCACGATCATCCAAAACCTGCCACATAAAAAAGGCCAGGAATTCAGAAACCTGATTGCCCGCTACAGTTTTTGCGAAGGCAGCGCCGGGCGGCGCTTGAAAAACATCGAAAAAATCGTCTCCGGCATGCTGCTGCGCTCGACCAGTTTTGCCGATTTGCGCGAAATGCTGGTCAATTGCATCGACGAGAACCGCGAGTCGATCGATCTGAATCTGCAATTGGAAACCCTGGAAGACTGGCACAAGGAATACCGCGCGTTTCATCAGGTCGAGGCGGAGCGCGACAAGGTAGCGGAGTTAAAACGGCTGCAAGATGAATTGGCGCAGATCGAACAGGATTTCGGCGAGCTTCGACAACGTTTGCGGCTTTTGTTCGAGAGACACACCCTCGAAAAAGAATCGCGTGAAAAAGCGAGATTCGAAACTACAGAGCGGTTACGTCAGGTCAATAAAAATTGGGATGAGCTGGAAGCCGATTTGAAATCCCAACTGGCGACGGCAAAAGCCGAACGCGAGCAGGCCGATAGACAACTTCAGGCCCTGGAGAAAGAGCACAACGATTGGCAACAGCAGGATGTTCAGGGCAAACAATTGCTATTTGCCCGCTTGGATTCAATCGATCAAAGTCTGAGACAGGAAAAAGACAATCATGCTCGAATGCTGCAAAACGTGCAGGACATCGATGCTGAATTCAAGCGTCTTCGCGCGGAAAATGAACAGGCGTTCGAAGCACGGCAGCATCAGTTCGATTTACAGAAGGAAAAGGTCAAACAAACGTTGAGCGATCAAAAAATCGCCGCAACCCAGGCGATTCAGCAGCAAAAAGATCTGATGAGAGAAAGTCTGCAAAGCGAATTGGATGAGACCGCCCAGGATATGGCGCTGCTGCAGGGGCAATTGGGCGAATTGCGCGGCAAAATGCAAAGCATTCAACCCGATCAGGCCTTGCTCGACAGCCGCGACAGCAAGCAGGCGCAGCAGGAGGCGATTCGCACACAAAAAAACGCGACGGATGCCGAGATAGCCGGACTCGATGAACAGATTCACCGGCTGCGGCGGCAAGTCGAGGATGTGTTGGTGGAAAAGGAGACACGGAAGCAGGAAAGGCTGCGTATCGAACAGGCTGTCGGCCGCTTGCAGCAGCAATTGGCTGCCGATTCCGGCACATTGCTCGGGTTTCTGCGCGAACAGCAGCCGGACTGGCCCTTAAACATCGCCAAGGTGATCAATCCCGATCTTTTGTTGCGGGACGATTTGGAGCCGGCCTTAATGCGCGGCAGTCACGATTTTTACGGCATTACGCTGAATCTGGACGTCTTAACCGCGGACCGGGCCGCCGACGAACAGCAAATCCGTGACGCATTGCAGGCGTACGAAGACAAGATCAATCAACTGAAGCTCAGCGATCTGCAAAACGACCAGCAAGTGAGCGACTATCAGCAGCAAATCAAAAAATTAACCCAGTCGCAGCAAGAAAACGTCTTGAAGAGCGGGCAAATGCAGAACAAACTCGGTCAACTCGCGAACGAACTGGACTCGTTGAAGCAGCAAATTGTCCGCAGCAGGCAGGAACGGCAGACCGAACTCGTCAAACAAACTCAGGAAATGGAGTCGCGAATCAAGCAGCAGCATGACCGCTCGAAGTCGCTTAAGCTGAAACGCGAGACCGAAATGTCGCGATTGGACACGGCATTGGCGGACCAATTTCGTAACCTCGAACATTCGGCTGAGGCGGGTATCCGCAACGTACAACAAGCCATCGATAGACTTGCCCAAGAAAAGTCGGAAACCCTGGATCAACTGGAAAAACATCGCTTGCAGAGCCTGGAGGAAAGAAAAATCGATACCGGGACGTTGACTGCTTTGGAAACGCGGATCAAGCTGTTAACGGCCGAACTCGACGCGGCGGAAATGGCCGGGCGCATCGTCAAGGATCATCAGCGCTGGACCGAGCAAGAATGGTCGCGTCAGCCCCAATTGCAACAGCGACGCACGGATGCGGCGACACGGCAGGAGGTGCTGCAAACGCAGTTGGAAGCCGAAAGGCAGCGCATGGATGCCGCGCGAAAGGCGCTGGATAACGACATCGACCAGCATAACAAGGCGATCAATAAGCTTGCCGGTGAGCTGCAAGCAGTAAACGGTTTGCTGGAGAATTTGCAAAATCTGCCCTGCGGCGCTTCCGCTGCGGTCAGTTTCGACACGTCACATACCTTGGCTTTATTGCAAACGACTTTCCGCAACTTGAGCGAACAGCATAAAATTTTGCGTAAAGACCTGTCGCAACTGATCAGTCATTATAAGCGGGTATTGGCCAAATCGCCCGGCACACAGCCGGCGCGCTATTTTGCCGGCATGGCGGACCAACTCGGTCTTGATGCCGGCGACGCGGAATGGTCCAAGGTCATTACCGACTGGTACGATTCACGGCACGAAGAGAGCCGGCACTGGCTGATCATGCAGGCACAAATGTTCGGCAGCCTGATCCGCGATTACCAACAGGCTTTGGACCGTTTCGACCGCGGCATCGACGCGTTGTCGCGGAATCTGGCGGCGCACATCGACAGTAACATCCGTTTTGAAAAAATCGAGAGCATTCAGGGACGGCTGCTGTCGAAGGTCAAAAAACTCGGCTATTGGGAGCAGTTGGCCGAATTCACCCACAACTACGAGGACTGGCGCCGGGCCGGCGAAAGCCGGATGCCCGATCAAAACTTTGCCGACATCGTGAAACAGGTTGCCGAACAGTTGAGCGGCAAGGGACGCACCGAAACCAAGTTGGTTGAGTTGTTGGAGCTGGAAATCATCGTGCATGAAAACGACCGCAGCAAACGCGCGACCCATGCCGAGGAATTGAAACAAATTTCCAGCCATGGGCTGTCCTATCTGATTTTGTGCGTGTTCTTCATTGCGCTGGTCAATATGATCCGCAAGGATCAGAAAATGGCCGTCATCTGGCCGATGGACGAATTGAAGGAATTGCATCAGATGAACATCGAATTGTTGGTCGATATTTTGAACAAAAACGATATCACACTGTTGTCCGCGTTTCCCGACCCCGATCCGGAGGTGCTCGGCTTGTTCAAAAACCGCTACCAAATCATCGGCAATCGCGAATTATTCGAAATGGCGATCGACGAAGATTACCTGCAAGCGTTGGCGCCGTTGACCCTGGAAGTCGATCATGTTTGAAAACGCCGTCAAGCAACTGCTCCAAGGGGCTTTCATCTGCGAAGTCAGCGATGAAGCCGCGTTCAATTATCTGGCCGACGGCGACAAGGCAAGGGCCGTCGATGCGTTTCTGAGCCAGCTCGGCTACCGTCTTGCCAAAACGCAGAATGAACTGGCTTTTTACGCCGCCTACCAACAGATCGACACGACGGCCCGCGGCGAAATCAAGCGCATCTTTCAGCAGTTCAGGATCGAGCTGTATCCGGTGGTGGAATGGCTGGACATGATGATGTCCTGCCTGAATCAGGACACGGCGCTGGCGCCCGGCGACACGTTGAGTTTTTCCAGTCTGTTGCAGGTGATCGAACAAAATCAGGCGCTGGCCGATCGCTTGTTGTCGTTCGTCAAATTCAAGGATTTTGCCGGCAGCGACGATTCGGTCAAGGCCCGCTTGGAAAAATTATTGGCGACTTTGCATAAATGGGGCTATCTGAAACTCGCCAACCGCGACATGCTGATTTACCAGGTGACCGGCAAACTGGATTATTTTTATCAGGCATTGCAATTCATCCAGGAGCACGAACAGATTCCGATCGAGCAACCGGAAGAGGATGCCATGCAGGAGAGCCTGTTTTGAGTCAGACCACGGCGGGACTGGAGCGTTTGTTCAAATCCTTGGCGACTCATGCCGATTTGATCGCGGAAGCCTACCTACAAGGCGTCGTTTACCAGGACGACAAAAATCAGCGCGCCTTGAATCAGCTCAGGCAATTAAAGGTGTTGGCCAAGCACGGCGAAGACGGTTACCGGATCGCCGGGCGCTTGAACCAATTTCTCGATCACGCCTTGAGCAGCGACAGGGTACGCCGGCTCGATACCGATCTGGCGAGTTGGATCGACACACTCGAACAGCAAATCAGTTTGTATCGAGATGCGTGGAGCGAAAACCGGCAGGAAGATGCCGACAATTATCTGGCCGAAATCGAGCGCTTGGTTTTCGATCTCGCCGATGTGCTCGAGGACAATACCCGCTACCTGTTGATGCTGGTGAACAGCCGCTTCGCGAATGTCCGCACCCTGGCCGAAAAGCAGAAACAGAATGCCTTTTATATTTCCCGTCTGGAAAAACTGGTTAATGCGATCAGCGCGCTGCAACCGGAATATCTGCTTGAAATGGTGGAAGAGTTACCGATCCTGTACGACTTGCTCGATCAACAATTGATTCGTTTGTTACCGGTTTACCAACAGCGGCTACAGGATATACTCGACAAGCTCAAGGTGTTTCTGTTCGAGCTTCGGCAAATCGAAGCCCGGGCGAAGCGGGTGCAAGGCTTCGTGTTTTTCCTGCGGCAAAACCCCGGCTATCAAACCCGCGATTGGAGCGAGGCCGATACGATTCCCGAGTTCTGGAATCAGATGCAACCGTTGCTGTTGCAGGCCTATGCCGATCCTCTCGATCATGCGGTCGAGGACGAACTGATCGACATTGCGCAAAAAATCAAAATCGACACCGAAGCGCTCTTAGCCAAACAAAAAAAACGCGGCATCAACGCCGTAACCGCCGCGAATTCGGCAAAGCAAGTGCTGGAAGTCCCGCTGTATCGGAAGCAATTGCGCGCTTTATTGCAGTATGTCCATCAAGCCTCGGGAAAAACCGTATCGGCGCTGGCGTTCGGACAAGCATTTATCGGCGCCATCGAGCCGAGTATCTGGCTGGCTTGCGTGATGAACGAATGCCTTCGACAGCGTCATCAACAGTTGCAGATAGAATTTCGCCTGCATGGGCAAGATACCGATTTTAGCGGCAATAAAAAAATTACCGACATCCTGCTAAGCCACCGCTTACCGCAGACATGAACAAACAGCAACTCAAGGTGATCGAGCGCGCCATTCATGCGGAACAGGAATTTTTCACGCTGAACAACGCTTGGCGCGATTTGCACGACCAATTCAATATCGGCACGCTGCAAGCAAACAAGATCAGACTGACTCTGGACGATAAGCGAGAATTGGCGTGCTTGGTGCACGCGAAAACCGGATTCGATCCGTCCCGGCAAATGGTTCGGGATTTGGCCTCTCTGCAACGCGATGAAGCCTTGGCAATGGTCAAGGATGAAAAAATGGCGGGCAGGAAGGTTAAGGAAAACCGATTGGCCGTAAAAACACTGCCCGGTCATCAACTGATGTTGAATGGGCAAATGTATCACTTGCCCGATGCGGGCTATTTGGATATCGCTTTCGATGACATCGTCACTTGCCAGCATCGGTCCATTTTAATCATCGAGAATTATCGCTGTTTCGACCAACTGCAAAAACTGAGATTCAAGGAGAATATTTGGCGGGCTGAGCCACTGGTCATTTTCCGCGGCGATACGGTGTTCAGCGAAAATAGCGTGCGGCGAATATTGCAAAAGCTCGACTTGCCGGTCGTCGTGATGGCCGACATCGATCCCAAAGGCTTGTTGATTGCTCAATCCTTCCCGCGCTTGATCGGGCTGGCCGCCCCAGAATTGACCGTTCTGGAATCGCTACTGGCCAACGGCCATTACGCGAATTCAGCGCTGTATACCAAACAATACGCAGGGTGCCGTAACCAATTGGCGATGACACCCTATCCTCTCATCCTGAAAATTTGGGGGATGCTGCAAAACCATCAGGCGGGCATCGTTCAAGAGCACTGGATGAGCGGCGATTTACCATTGCATGTTCTCGGATTGGATGGGCAAGAGTAGGTGTTTTCGCCTAGGAGTCCGTCGGACTCGAATCCAGGGTATCTGTTCCAGGCGCAGCCGCTTCATCGATGGGGCCAAGCACAGCACTTGCATAATCTCAGTCTGTCCTGATGGGTAGTAGAATCGAGGGCCTCAATTTTACCCACTGCGGCTTCGAAAGTCCGGCAGGCGCCTAGGTTATTAGCCTCCACTCAGCGCCTGGAAAATGTATACAGTCCCATCCTCCGGGACGCGATCCGAGAGGCTCTCCCTATCGACCACTACCGTGTCGTTGACGCTGAGATAAACGTGCCGGCGCAGCGCGCCGCGTTCGTCCAGGATGTAATCGGTGAAGCCGGGGGCAATCTCGTCGACCGCACGCAAAACCTCGGCGACCGAGCCGGCCGGCACGGTAATCGGACGGTTCTCGAGCGCCGGAAAGAAGCGGAAAAGATGGCGAGTCATTTTTACCGTCGCCATGCCATTCAGCCGAATCGTACCGAATAGACCGGCGGAAAGTGGTTGCCCAGGCACTGCCAGGTTTCGCCGCGGTCTTCCGACAGGTAGACGTTGCCCGTCGTCGTGCCGAAGCAGAGGCAATCGCCGGCGACGTCGAGGCCGTGCCTCAGCACGATGTCGTAAGCATGAGCCTGCGGTAGGCCGCCGCGAAATGATTGCCAGGATTGCCCGCCGTCCGTCGTCCGCGCCACATATAGGCCGCCGTCGATCGCCATCCGCTCGGAGTCCGCGCGTGCGGGCACGACCCAGGCGGTGCGTCCGTCCTGCGCGTCGACGGCGATAGGGAAGCCGAAATGCACGCCGGCACCCAGCAGGCTGACCTTTTTCCAGTTCCGCGCGCCGTCAGCGCTGTAAAACACGCCGCAGTGGTTCTGCTGCCAGAGATGGTCCGGCTGTCTGGCACAGCCCGCCACGAAATGCGGATCGTGGCCCCATTCGGCTTCCGGATTCGGCAGATAATCCATCAGCATGCCGCGGTTACGGTTTTGCCAGGTTCGTCCGCCGTCGACAGTCTCCAGCACGCCGGCCGACGAAACCGCGACATGAATGCGATTCGCGTCGCGCGGGTCGATCACGATCGAATGGATGCCCGGCTCGAACACGCCGTAATCGATGCTGGCCGGCGTACCGCCCCAACGGTTCTCGCTGGTCGCGTCGCCCGCGAACAGGTCGCCGCCGCGGCTTTCGTGATTCCACAGCGGCCGGTTGAGTTTCCAGCTGTCGCCGCCGTCATCGCTGACGAACAAGCCGCCGGGGATCGTGCCGGCATACAGCCGGCCGGGCTGATCGGCATGGCCGAACGCCAGAGCCCAGATCTTGAACACGGTGGCGTCCTTGTATTCGGGCTGCCCCGCGGGTGCCGCCGGGTCGAAATCCGGCGTCGGCAGGTATTTGACGATGTAGCGCGCGCCTTGCGGGTACTTCAGCGACAGCACATCCTCCCAGGTCGCGCCCCCGTCGCGCGAACGCGACAGCTTGGGCCCCCAATGGCCGTGATCCAGGGATGCCCACAGCGTACCGTCACGCGGGTCGCGCGCGGCGTAACAGACGGGAATGCCTGCATGCGCGATGGGCCGGGGATGCCAGGTGGCATTCGAACGATCGACTATCACCGTACCCTTGCGGGTGCCTAAAAGAATCATGTCGGACATTGGTTTGACCTCCTGCTTATGCGGATATAGGTGGCAAAAGCGGCACAGAACGTAGAGGCAGAGTGCACGTTTGTCCGTGTGTTAGGTAGGGTACGCATTGCGTACCATTTTTAAAGCAGTGTCGGTTTAAGTCAAAAAAGATACGCGGTGCGTACCCTTGTATGATCAAATCTAATAAAAAATCTTGCCAAGGAAATAAGGTAAGCTGCAAGAGTTCATTGGGAGGCCGTCGCACCCTGAGGACTGATTTGTTAATCAGAGCCTGTCGTGTAGATTGGCCCCCGCCCTATTCACCCATACCGTGGAGTATCCGAGGCTTAGAGCCTTGTATGATCAAATCTAATAAAAAATCTTGCCAAGGAAATAAGGTAAGCTGCAAGAGTTCATTGGGAGGCCGTCGCACCCTGAGGACTGATTTGTTA
>Ga0207968_100270_pt1 | contig 21335 bp, 17 predicted proteins | sample LakWasMet21_HOW5_2_FD_183867 | JGI IMG/M metagenome (GOLD analysis project Ga0207968, IMG submission 183867) | Freshwater sediment methanotrophic microbial communities from Lake Washington under simulated oxygen tension - Sediment Metagenome... | ecosystem: Environmental > Aquatic > Freshwater >...
TTAATGCTAGACCAGCTTTAAAACTACCAGAACCTGATGTCACTTGGTAGCGTTAAAAAATAAAGAGCGGTAAAACCGCTCTTTATTTTTAAACAATTACTACTTAATCCAGCAATTCACGCCAAATCGCCCGTTTACTTTGGAACTTGGCATTCCCACTAGCAAAATTCGTCTTAATTGGTTCAAATTTTGCATCTGCAGTCACCCCCGAAACTCTAGGCTCACCAACATACATCACGTTAAAGCCGACAATTGGCGCATTAGTCTTTGTTGAAACCAAACCACTGGCAAGGTTAGGTGGTTTCCCATTATCGTAACTAAAGAAATTAAAGAAACTATAACCACCTGGGCTACAAACCGCGTTAGAAGGTATAGTAGTCGGCACCAGTAGCGTACCAGCAACTAATTTCGCTGCCACATTCTGTCGTTCAGCAGCCGTGGCCGTATCGGAACCAGCAGGCACATATAAATTAACAAACCAACCGTCACCAGTGGTCATATTCACATTATTTGCTGAACCCGTGCGCGTATTGCTAGGTGCACTAAGTGTTTGCTCAACCAAAGTGTTACGTGGGTTATCAATAGTAGGGCCATTACTATCTTTAATTGCATAAAGTGTCTGTTGTTGCTTGTCAGTAAGGTCGTTTATTTCGAGGTATTTACCCGTCCCAACAAACACAACGCGATTATCACCGACCTTGCCTAGCTCTGGTCGCGTAGTAATAGGCTGCCTACTGCCTTGTGGATCTTTTAAAATAGCAACTAATTTAGGGTTAGGGCTAGATGGCGTAGCACCAATATCAAAGCGCCATAAGTTCCCCAGCAAGTCACCACCATATATCCAATGTGCCACGCTTTCCTTCTCCGGATTGGCAACATCAGACCAAGCAGCAATATCAGCAAGGCCACTAGGTGTAACATTATCACCTGCGTTAGTGCTAATGTTCGCTCGCAGAGGAGCCCCAGTGAGCGCATTCAACACATATAACACTCCTTTACCATTTTCACTACCGCCACCGTTGTTATAACCAGAGGTGAGCAACACCACCCATTGATTTTCTGGAGTTTTAGTAATAACAGGATTACCATAGCTATAGCCCATATTATTATCAGTTCGTGTGCAACCTACACAATCTGTGTGACCAAACTCCCATAAGAGGATAGGCGAATCTGGGTTAGTAATATCTAAGGCATAGTAACCTTTACCACCACCATTCAAGCCGCCAACTAAAATCGTTCTCCAGTTAGCACCATCATACACGTCACCCACAACAAGGTCGCCATTCACATAATTTGCATGCATGGTTGAGTAATTTTTATCAGCCAGCTTCCACATATTAGGGATCACCATACTCGGTACATAAGCCCAACGCTCTTCACCTGGACAATTGCCTGAACCCACTCCTGTTGTGCATATGCCAGTTTCTGCATTAAAAGCATGCAACATTCCATCGTTGGTACCAATATACACAGTTGGCCGCCTACTCACATCTATGCCGCTAGGGTAGTTGTTTTCACTGTATTTAAATACCGGTTTACCTACAAACACTGGTGCAGACTCAAGCGCATCACCCAAAAATGCCTCTCGATAGCGGAACAAGCGATTCGCAGGCGCATTAGTGCCTCGGTCTTCATAAGCAGTGTCCCCGCGCAAGAAGTTTACCAAATTTGTTTCTTTAGCATTTGGCTGTTGCGTAGCCGTATCTAGCGAGGTCCATTGACTCAACTTAGGCGCAAGATAAGCCTGCTGGAAATAAGTCTGCTGCTCAGGTGTCATGTTTGCATAAGTAAAGCTCGCCATCGCACCCAAACTATTCATCAAAACGCGTCTACTACCAGAAGCAACCCTAGCTGCCATGGTGCCATGGCAGGCAGCCTGCACCTCTACCTTGCAATTAGTCCCATCCATAATGCCTGCAGTGCAGCTACTCGCATTTGGTGTCACGCAATAATATAGACTACTATTGCCACTTGGCTCCGCCACAATAGAGCTAGGCGCAGGGCATGATGCAGTAACGATATCCTCAGCGCACCATACCGCAGACTCGCTCACCTCACCCGTTGCCGTATTTATAGTGCGCTGCTCCAAGTTACCCGTCCACTTAACAGTAGTATAACTGGCCAGATAAGCAAAGTTGTCCCCTTGTACTGGGTTAAGCGAACTAGTCGCGGCAGCAGCGCCAGCCCCGATTTTTGCATTTATTTGAGACAGTGCTTCAGTTAAACCCTTGGTCAGCTGTGACGGATCTTTAGCGCTGAAATAAGTACCCTGTCCATTCACTGCTGCATGCCATAGATCATCTACTGCAGTTTCAGTGTCTGCAACAGGCAAAGGCCAATCTACGGTAGGACTACCCAAGCCTTTTTTAAGGTTATAAAAATCTCCTGATGTTGCAGTTTTATAATCACTGCTATACATTAGGGCACCATCAACGCCTAGACCCAAAGTAAATGTAGTCATGTGCTGTTGCGGATTGTTATCGGTTCCACTCACAAATACGTTATTCTCGCAAACATCCAAACCCAGCGCACCAGTGCAGTTACTTAATGAAGTAGTGCGTAAGTCAGTGTCGTAATAGTACTTAGCCACATCTGCCAAGCTATTTGAGTTTGTATTCGCCTGACCTTCAAACATCGGGCGCGCTGTACCACTACCATCCATATTACCTACTTGACCAGTCCCCGCAACATCTTTGACATCTGAGCTCGCATCCGTATTCCAATAACCATCCGTGGTTAACAATGCAAAATTCTGCTGGCAAGAGTATTGCACCGGGTCGGAAGAACCTACAGGCTTTTTACCTGCGTAAATTCGACCAACCAACGAAAGTGCAGAACGTAAAGGTGTGCTGCTGCTAGGCGTAATACCAAACAGCTTGGTGTACCACTGCTCCTTTTGGCTACCAGTGCCAGCATCAAACTTGTTAATTGGTAAATAATTACTGCTTTGGTTAGCAATGGTAATAAACCCTACCCTATATCGATTATCGATCGGCTTAAATGCCAAGCTAGCAGCAGTTTTCATCGCCTGCATACGTGTGCGGTAGTAAGTATACCAATTAGCAAAGTTGGTTATTTCTTGCGCGTAGCTACACGTTGCACCACAATCGGTACGTGCTGCGAATTTAGGATAACTATTAGTTGTAGAAACAATGTCGGTACGGGTAAAGGTATAAGGTGGCGTAGACGAGCTAGTTACGCCGCCTGTAGCATTTACGATACTACCAACTGTAGCACTATTAGTTAAACTAGAAATTTGCACCGTACCGTTGCCAGTAGCACCGGCAGCAACTGTAGATGTAATGGTAATTTTAGGGCTATTTGCACCATCAGAAACTGCTGTGTATTCAGGATTAGAGCTACAGCTATTAATCTTAGCAACAATTGCATCTGCTAGCGCATTACGTCTCGCAGACCCACCTCCTGATGAGGTAGATGATGCTGTTCCGCACCCAGTGCCACTACCGCCCATAATCTCAATATTATTAACTTTAACGCTGCCTACTGTAGTAGTGCCACTACTTACACTTGAAACCGTAAATGAGCCAACCGCCGCTACGCCTGCAGTGGTGGCGCCTACATACCGTGGATACACATAACTACCCGAGCGTGTTGATTTACAAGTGGTCAGCGCGGTGTTACTGCACCAGCGTGACTTAGCCGGAAAGCTATAACTTACGCCAGATATAGTCGTTGGCGTTGAAGATAAGACACAATTAACCAGCTCTGACTCACTGCAATACTCTGTCGGCACCACTGAGTAATAATACGGCGCACCAGACACTTTAATAACATTAGCTAACATGCTTGCCGTCATCTGCTGGTCTGGCTGCCCTGATGTTCGACCATACTTATAGGTTGCATCTGGGTACAGGTAATCGCTGTTTTTACGGCACACACTAGTATTGGTGAGCTCACTGGCTGTAGGGTTTTGTTTAGTACACCAAACACGGTCCGGATAGTTGGTGGTGAGGTCAACATAATTGGCACTTGTCAATAACTGTGTAGTATTTTGCTTATTGTAAGAGTCTGTCCTTACATTGGTTGGTGTGGTTTGGTCTCCTCTAGTTGTGCCATCAGCATTGACACCTGGGGTATAGCGAATAGCAGGATTATAATACTGACTATTCATATCACTGTTCATATAAGGTACATCACCCACCACGCACACATCCAATACACGTGTTGTACCACTAACTACCCCAGAGTACACAGTACCAAGTGTGCCAGAGCTACCTGATGTGCCATCATCACCACTATCACGGCAATTTTTATCATTAGGGGCTGGGTTATTAAAAATATCGCTGATGTAATCTGGTGTGTAGTCCTGCCCCATACTGCCAGAGTTGTCCAAAATGAACATCAGGTTAGGCAGCACATTGCTGGTTGTTGCGTTTGCCAAAGGCACTGTGGCTAAATCAACCGTGGCCGCATGTAGTGACGCCGGCAACATACCCCCTAAAAGTAACCAGCCAGCTATTGAAAAAGACGTTAACAAGGACTGTGTATAGTTTTTCATGATTTAATCCTAATAAACAAATGCTTGCGTAAAGCTAAGCGTATTTCTGGGACCAGTTACCCGCACCGTAACCCTGAACATAGGCTGATCACCCGCACTAGACAGCGTACCGGCACCAGGATACTCCAATGTCGCTTGAGATCCAGGGCTTGTTGATGATGCTCCTAATAGGCATTTTTCTTTTGCACTATACAACCCTGTAGTAGGCAGCACAGTGCCTGCCACGCACATTCTCTCCACCACATAACTAATGGTATTGCCGCTAGTGTCTTTACCCGCAGCAATCCCTGTACCAGTCGCCAAGCTATAGCCAGTCGTGAATCGCGCTTTTGCATCATCTTGGGGCGAAGCATAATAACCAGTGTTCACGTTATCGTTATTGAGCGCTGTTGTTTGATTTGCATCCAGCCACTTAATGGCAGTTTCAACACCAGTATCCGCCGATGCAGTTGCAGATTGTTTAAATGCCAAGTTACCTGCAATTAATGTATTGGTATCTACAGAGCGAATCAATGCTACTGCCGCTAGCGACATCACCACTAAAGCTATCAGCGCAAAAAACAATACAACACCACTCTGTTTAGGCATGTTCTGCTGTGTAACGCAAGCTTGCTGCCTTACTGCAGCAAGCTCGCTGATTTCATTAACTGAGTTCATGGCGAATTTACTCATAATACGTTTCTGGACCAAATAATATTACGCAACGGAATAATAGTTTCATAGACGCGATAGCGGTAACGTTGCCAATCGGCAATGGTCGTGAGATCAACCACAGGTGCTGGTGAACCTGCTTCATCAGGCCAAGCAACTGGTGCATTTAAAGTAACCACTTCCTTCTCCAACTGCCCATTTCTGGCCACTACAGCAACACGTACTGCCTTAATACGATTTCTATCTGCAACCGTTAGTGCGCCCGCTGCCCATATGCCGCTTGCATCAACCCAAGCAGTTACTTGGTTATTGCTTGCAGTAGCAGAAATACCGTATTGCGCCTGTATATTCACGACTTCAGCCACACTAGGCTGACCATTTCGCTCAAGCATAGAGTTATTAATGCCATAACCCACAGCACTCCAATTACCTAAACAGAATAGGCTGGCACCAGATTTTGTAGCTCCAGCTACCTTGCCCCCGCCATCGACGGCAACAGTGACTTTAGTGGTAGCAGTAACGGTTCTGATTTTTGTCATTGCACAAACACCCTGATTCACAATCATGGCAACGTTATTCACCTTACAACCCATATTGTTATCCACTACGATTTCTGGCAAACCAGCAGAGTTACTAGATATCAATGAAGAAAATCCACCCATGGGCGCATCACCATAACGCACCGTAATTTGATCACTGCCAGCGCCGCCATCTACTATCGTTATAGGAAACATATCAAAGTCTTCAACAAACGCCGTATCTGGGTCATCATATGAGGGCGATGGACTGCATTGCATAGGTGAGCCATTAGGATCAATTTCTGGCAGGCCAAATCCGGCCATTTGCACGTCTCTTTGAATATTGTAAAGCGCAATATTACCGTTAGTTTGGGCATCCGCCGTACCGGTAGTACTACGTTTTTGACCTTCAAACACCGAAAAAACCTGCATAATCACCAGCGTGACCAACATACCAATCACTAGGCCAACCATGATTTCAACTAAGCTAAATCCAGCTTGAGACACACTAATAGGTTTGCATCTGTAGCCATCAAGCTGCGGTATGTTTGCATCTTTTCTTTTAGTATTGGTTAGCATCTAAAAAGCCTCTGATTTAATACTCATCAATTGCAGATTAATTTGGTACTACTTTAACAATTGAAGCATTCATTACGACATTATGCGCTTCAGTCTCACCCGGCGCCTGCCAAGTCACTGTTACCTGAAACTGGTTCAAATCTGGCTGCGTCACTGTGCGTTTACCATTGGGCAATAATGTAGGAATCGCTGTCTGATTTTCCAGATAATTAATGGCATTATCTGAGTCTGCCCATATCTGGCCTATTCTTTGTTGTGCCACATAACTTGCATCCGCACGATATTTAGCATTGCTAGTATTACTTAACATTGACGCCTGCAAGCCAACTAATGCAAGAATACCCATAGAAAAAATTACAATTGCAATTAATGCCTCAAGCAACATCAGACCTTGCTGCGCTTTGGCACTGCTTACGTTAGTACATAAGCGTTTGTTCAAAAAGTTTGCTCTATTATTCACATTAAACCTCTTACACACTTAGCATTTGCGAGAGTCATCTGAAGACTGTGCAACGGCGGGATCACACATTCTTATATTACCTCCCACGCCAACCGTAATACGTAAAGCACGGCTGCCAGATACAGCCGTAGAATCAATGTCAACCGACGTAAATGATGCTGGAGTTGTAGCGCCTAAGTTAGTAAAAACCACAGAAGATTGAGCAGCAGGCGTTGTTAGCACAGTGATATTGGCAGTTGAACCTTCGTTTTGATTACGACTCTTTATCGTAGCAGGGCAGTCATCAGCACCATCACCGTCAGCATCTCCTACCGCAACAACACAACCCACTGTCCAAGCAGAGTTGCCTGTAAACACAAACTGAACTTGCGCATTTCGCTTAACTGCCTCTGCACGCGCCACTTGCAGGCCGTTTTGAATGGACTCTGCGGCACTACGAATGCGGGTATTTTCTATCCAATCGCGATAACTAGTAGCACCCAACCCTGCCAACACTGCGATTAAAGCAATCCCAACCATCAGTTCTATCAAACTGTAGCCTAACGTATTGCGGATTGGCGCTGACACTAGCATGAAGCGCCTTTGCCTGTTAACCAACAGTTGCCAGTAACGCCATCATATATTGATGACCTAACATCACTTTGATCCACCGTATATTGGAAATTAGACATCTCGCCCACACCATCTGCAACCAATACAAAAGTGCTAGCTGTCGCACTACTACAACTATAAGCAAAATATTTTGCACCGCTTGTAGGTGCACAAGCGCCACCCACGTAGGTACGGTTATCCTGATAGTACTGCTCCATTCTCACTTTCAGGTTTGCCAGAATAGAAGGAGCTTCAGCAGCCTTTCCTTTTTTAACGTAATCGGTATAACTAGGCAATGCTATCGAGGCCAATATGCCGATAATTGCCACCACTATCATCATTTCCACTAACGAGAAACCCTTCTGAAGAGGATACGTCTCGTGACTGTAACGTGATTGTGTATTAAACAAGATATTCATAGCGATTTTCCTTTTTCCCTTAGCGTGAATCCTCTGCTTAATTACTAGTCATGTCTATTAGCATCCGACAAATGGTAAATTTAGCCTAATAAACGGTTATTGCTATCAATTTATAGAACTGTAGCGCCTTTTGTACCAAGCGAACGATAGGTAAAAAAATGGTAGAATATCAGCTATATTTTTGCTTCACTCTCTGGATTAAGATGCGTTATCACGCTACAAGCACGTAGATAACCAACAAAAGGCTGATTTCAATGCGTGCAAAACTGATTATATTTCTACTAATTTCAAGCAGCGCATTAAGCGCATGCGGCACCAAAGGTCCGCTATATATTCCTGAAAAAGCATACCCACAGCCGACCACACCCAGCAAATAAATATGGCACTTTCAACCCCTATCGTTAAGACATTACCGTGAATACTTTTACACTCAAAAACAATGTGTTGCATGCTGAAAATGTAGCACTTACACAAATTACAGAGAGCTTTGGTTCGCCTTGCTATGTATATTCCAAAGCCGCACTTAGCCAAGCTTTTGAGCGCTTTAGCGCTGGCTTTAAAGATGCCAATCATCTAGTTTGCTTCGCTGTGAAATCTAACCCTAGCCTTGCAATCTTAAACTTGTTTGCCAAGCTTGGCGCTGGCTTTGACATCGTGTCGGGTGGCGAATTGGCACGAGTGATTGCCGCTGGTGGTGACCCGAAAAAGGTTGTGTTTTCTGGTGTAGGTAAAACTGCAGACGAAATGCGTGCTGCATTAGAAGCTGGCATTTTTTGCTTTAACGTGGAGTCAGCTAGTGAACTAGTACGACTGAACGATGTGGCGACCTATATGGGTAAAATCGCCCCAGTCTCATTACGCGTAAATCCTAACGTCGATGCTAAAACCCACCCTTATATTTCTACCGGCTTAAAAAATAATAAATTTGGCGTAGCATATGAGGACGCACTAGACATTTACTTACAAGCAGCAGGAATGTCCAATATCGCCATTCATGGTGTAGATTGCCATATCGGTTCGCAAATCACCGAGCTATCTCCGTTCTTAGATGCGTTTGACCGCGTGCTGGCACTGGTTGATGCATTAGCAGAAAATAATATACAGATTCAACATATCGACCTAGGCGGCGGCATCGGCATTTGCTATAGCGATGAAACACCGCCAGAATTCACTGCTTACGCAAAAGCCATGCGTGAAAAACTAGGTAACCGCGATGTGAAGCTGGTGTTTGAACCTGGCCGTGCATTAGTGGGCAATGCTGGTGTGTTAGTCACTAAAGTTGAATATATTAAACAAACCGAAACCAAGAACTTTGCAATTGTCGATGCAGCCATGAACGACCTGATGCGTCCGGCACTGTATGACGCTTACCACGATATTCAAGCAGTGCAACCGCGCAATGAAACTGCCGTGAACTATGAAATAGTCGGGCCAGTATGTGAAAGTGGTGACTTTTTGGGGCACGACAGAGCGCTGGCCTTACAAGAAGGGGATTTGTTGGCCATTATGTCTGCAGGTGCTTATGGCATGAGCATGTCTAGCAACTACAACACCAGACCGCGCGTTGCGGAAGTCATGGTAGATGGTAGCCAATGCCACTTAATTAGAAAACGTGAGCTAATTGCCGACTTGTTTGCAAACGAAAGTATTTTACCGAACGGCTAAATACCTAACATACCCCGCCATTAGCTGATGAATACCTAACGGTGGTGATCATAAAAAAAGCGAAGATTTATCTTCGCTTTTTTTATGTTTTGTTAGTCAAAAATCACCGTCTTGTTTGCATATAGCAGAATACGGTTTTCAATATGCCAGCTAACTGCTTTGGACAGTACTACGCGCTCTAAATCTCGCCCCTTTTGAATCAGGTCTTCAACTTGATCCCGATGCGAAATACGGTCGATGCCTTGTTCAATAATCGGGCCTTCATCCAGCACCTCGGTCACGTAATGGCTAGTTGCACCGATCAATTTAACACCGCGCTCAAAGGCACGATGATAAGGGCGTGCACCAATAAAGGCTGGCAAGAAAGAATGGTGAATATTAATAATGCGCTGTGGGTAACGTGACACAAAATCTGGCGACAAAATCTGCATATAGCGCGCTAGCACAATTAAATCAATGCCGTAATCTGCAAACAGCTTAAATTGTGCGGCCTCAGCCTGTGCTTTGTTGTCTTTATTGACTTCAATATGGTGAAAATCAATGCCGTAGAATTTAACTAGATCTTCAGTATCGCGGTGATTACTGATCACTAATGGAATCTCACAGGCCAACTCGCCGCTTTTGTGTCTATGCAACAAATCGGCTAAGCAATGGTCATACTGCGATACCATGATGGCAACACGCGTTTTATGCTGCGACAACTTAAGTTGCCACTGCATGCTGAATTTATTGGCAACCTCAGAGAATGCATGATTAAAGCTGGCTTCATCCAGATTAAAACCGGTGAGATCCCATTCCACACGCATTAAAAATAGATTATTTTCCGCATCTTGATGCTGGTCTGCGTGTAAAATATTAGCATTGTGCTGAAGTAAGAAATCAGCAATAGCTGCGACAATGCCTTTAGTGTCTGGGCAAGTAATCAGTAAGGTTGCAGTATTTTTCATAGTAAAAATTTATAATCTAGCTAATTCCGGCATTCAACGATGCCAACTAACCGACAATATTTTTAAAGTTAATTATTTTAAAAAAAGCAATTATACCTGATGCGCTTAGCGCCTGATGCAATTTGAATGTGGATGATATATGAACACCGAGCAATCTATGCCTAATCAGCAAGTTCTAGGCGGAGAAATAACACCGAATGATGCAGCAATCGTGCTCGCTAACCCGCGCGGCTTCTGCGCAGGCGTTGATCGTGCCATTATTATTGTAGAGCAGGCACTAGAGAAATTTGGCGCACCGATTTATGTGCGTCACGAGGTCGTGCATAACAAATTTGTGGTGGACGAACTGCGAGCGAAAGGCGCCGTATTTGTTGAAGAGCTAGATGAAATCCCTACCGGTAGCATCGTGATTTTTAGCGCGCACGGTGTATCTAAAGCGGTAAGGGCAGAAGCAGAATCACGCGGCCTAACTGCTTATGATGCCACTTGCCCGCTAGTGACCAAAGTGCATATAGAAGTGGAAAAAATGCGCAAAGCCGGCATGGAAATCGTCATGATAGGGCACAAAGGCCACCCTGAGGTTGAAGGTACCATGGGGCAGGTTGAGCAAGCAGGTAGCAGCGCCACCAATACCGGCATGTATTTGGTAGAAACCCCGGAAGACGTTGCAGCGTTAGCCGTAAAAGATCCTAGCAAACTGGCTTACGTCACGCAGACTACGCTATCCATGGATGATGCTGCACTCGTCATCAATGCACTCAAGGCTAAATTCCCAGAAATTAACGCACCTAAGAGTGATGACATTTGCTACGCCACACAAAACCGGCAAGATGCAGTAAAAATTATGGCGCAAGACTGTGATTTAGTGATTATCGTGGGTTCACCCAACAGCTCAAACTCCAACCGTTTGCGTGAAGTGGCTAAGAACCAAGGCATTGAAGCCTACATGGTAGATAACGCAAGCTACTTAAAACCAGAGTGGTTAATTAACAAGAAAAAAGTAGGCGTGTCTGCTGGCGCATCTGCGCCTGAAATATTGGTGCAAGAAGTGATTGCTCAGTTACAAAGCTTTGGCGCCGGCCAAGTGCAAGAATTGCAGGGTGTAGTGGAGAGCGTGGTATTTCAGCTGCCTAAAAACCTGACGAACGCAGCCAAGACCAATAACGCGCAATAACAAACCCATTACGACAGTTAGTCTTAAATTGAAAACGTATAAAACCCCAGTTTCTGCACTTGTACTTATTTACACCCCAGACTTAAAAGTGTTGATCATGGAGCGTGCAGATAAAGCTGGGTTCTGGCAATCGGTAACCGGCAGCATCGAAGGTGACGAAACACCGCAGCAAGCAGCAGCCAGAGAGCTAGCCGAAGAAACAGGCTTAGATGCAACACAATATACTTTGGAAGATTGGAACGTATCTAATGTATATGAAATTTACCCTCACTGGCGCCATCGCTATGCCCCTGGCGTCACTGAAAATCGCGAACACTTATTTGGCTTGATGCTACCAAGTGCCTTGCCCGTTACGCTTGCACCAAACGAACATTTGCAATACGAATGGGTCGATTGGCGCGAAGCTGCAAAACGGGTGTTTTCATGGACAAATATAGATGCATTAAAAAGATTAGGTGAACGACATCAATTAACGTTATAAAATATACGCTTTAGCGTGCGCACTTTTAGAAAATACTATGTCTATTGCAACCATACCAGCAGCCCCGATTAAATTCGAGAAATTTCAAGCCACAGATGACGCTGACTGTCAGCGCCGCATCATTGCCGCTAAAGAGAAGTTAGGCAAACGTCTTGTTATCTTAGGTCATCACTACCAGCACGAAAGCGTGTATCGCCATGCCGACTACACTGGCGACTCACTAAAGCTGTCACGTTACACTGAAAACCTAGATGCTGAATACATCGTATTTTTAGGCGTGCATTTCATGGCCGAAGTAGCGGATATTTTAAGCCGCCCAGAGCAAATTGCGATTCTGCCGGACCTTGCTGCCGGCTGTTCGATGGCAGACATGGCCAACCTTGCCAAGGTTGAGCGCAGCTACCGTGAGCTTAACAAGGTGCTGAACTTTGATGAACAAATCACGCCAATTACTTACATTAACTCCGCTGCTGACCTTAAAGCGTTTTGCGGTGAGCATGGTGGCATTGTGTGTACCAGCACCAACGCGCCTAAAATCTTAGAATGGGGATTTGCACAGCGAGAAAAAGTGCTGTTCTTCCCTGACCAGAACTTAGGCCGCTGGAGCGGCTACAAAATGGGTATCCCGCTAGAGCAAATGCCAGTGTGGGACCCAGACCAACCGCTAGGCGGCTTAACCGTAGAGCAAATCAAGAATGCGAAAATTTTGCTGTGGAAAGGGCATTGTGCTGTACACCAGATGTTCCGCCTGCAGAACATAGAGAAATTCCGCGCCGAGCATCCGGATGGGTTCGTGATTTCACACCCGGAAGCGCCGTTTGAAGTTTGCCAGCACTCTGACTACGTAGGTTCTACTGAATATATTTTAAAAACCATCAGCGATGCACCTGCCAATACAAAATGGTTAGTTGGTACTGAATTAAATCTGGTAAACCGCCTGGCTGAACAAATGAAGGCAGAAGGCAAACTGGTACAGTTTATGAGCCATGTGGTGTGCGAATGCTCTACGATGGCACGCATAGACCCGCAACACTTAGCTTGGGTGCTGGAGAATTTGGTAGAAGGCAAAGTGGTGAACCAGATCAAAGTACCTGCGCACGAAGCTAAACTGGCAAAATTAACGTTAGATCGAATGCTAGCGGCCTCTTAAGCCGGCATACTGGCATAACGATTGCGTTGAGAGGTATTAAAATTGACTTGTGCATTATGCGGCCCTACACCCCATGAAATCTTATGGTTAGATGACTTCTGCCGCGTAGTATTGCTTAACGATGAAGATTACCCAGCTTATTGCCGGGTAGAGCTATTAGAACACGTTAAAGAAATGTCTGACCTGCCACCGCAAGAGCGGGCGCGCATGATGAAGGTGGTATTTGCGGTGGAAACTGCGTTAAGAACAGCGTTCAATCCGGACAAAATCAACTTAGCCAGTCTGGGCAATAAAACACCGCATATCCACTGGCACGTGATTCCGCGCTTTGAGCATGATAAGCACTTTCCGAACTCGCACTGGGGGCAAGCGGTGCGCGAACACAACGCCACACTGCTTAATGCGCAAGCTAAGCAGGCACTGGCTGACAATATGAGCACACTGATTGAGTGCGCGCTTAGTGCTAGTTAAATTACCAAAACATTCACGCGCTTTAGTATTCTGCAATACTTCCCTAGCCTAGACCAACAAGCGCTCCACGACTTTGCCATTAATTAAGTGGCTATCAATAATTTCATCAATATCATCGTTATCGACAAAGGTGTACCAAACAGCCTGCGGATACACGACCATCACTGGCCCGTCATTACAGCGATCTAAACAACCAGCACGGTTGATACGTACTTTACCCTTACCATTCAGGTTGAGCTTTTTCACCCGCGACTTCATGTGGTCAAAAGCCTGCTCAGCACCATGATCCATACAGCAAGCGGCACCGCCCTCACGCTGATTTAGGCAGAAAAATACGTGATGTTCGAAATGGCTGGTCATCATTTTCTTATCTCAATTCTTAAGGCAACAACAGGTTATGTATTTTCAGACCAAACTAAGCCATGAAGATTTTTAATTTCTATTTCAGCATTGAAGCGCAGGCAACACACTTAGTACTACAAGTGAAAAGCAGAAATTAAAAAAGATAAAGGCTTACTCGGTAGCCAAGCTCTCTTCTTTGGTAAAGGTCCATGTTCTGGTGATGCTCAGCACATCGATCTCTTTGCGCACATCATCGGGAAACCTAGCGTAGGGCGCCCCTAACTCAACAATATGCCTTGCCGCAGCATCCAGAACCTTATGCCCCGAACTGCGATTGATTTCTATAGATTCAATGCTGCCATCGGCTTTAATCGAAACTGTCATTTGCAGCTGGCCATACAGCTTTAGGTTTTTTGCGGCTTCAGGATAGTTAAGATTACCAATCTTCTCTACTTTCTGTCGCCAGGCTTCCACGTATAGTGCATAGCGATACTCCTGCGCCCGGCCACCGACAAACTTGCGCTTGGGTCGTTTTTGGTACTCATCCTGCTGCTTGGCAATCAAGGCCTCCAAGCGGTCCATTTCCAGCGCGGCGGCAGTAATATCCTGAATATTAACCTTTTTACTCAAATGCTCTTGAGGCGCTGTCTCAGACTCGGTGGCGTTCACCTTTTGTACCGGTTGAGATTCGACCTTATGCGTAGCTTCTAGCTGGGTCATCAATGCCTGTGCCTGCCGCTCTAGTGCGGCAACATTTTTCTTCGATTGCTTCTCTTCTGTTGGCTGCTCTGCCGATTTAGTAGCTTGTTTTGCATTGACCACCGGCTTAAGCGTGACATCAGCCTGCTGCTGTTTGAATGCAGGCAAAGCAGTCTTCATCTGGCGGTCTAAATCCGTATTGCCGCCACGATCCAAGTTGGCTTGAGCATAAACCTCGGTATTTTGTGGCTTTGACTTGGTTTTAGTATTGACCAACATCACCTCAAGTACTGGCAATTTATCACGAAACTTTTTAAGTTCAGGCTCAAAATGGATACTGAGAATCACCAAATGCACCAGCAAAGAGATGCTAAGCGCAATGGTCATCACACGCATTGTTTTAATTTTTACAATGAGTGATGCCAATGGGTTTAGCGCTATTTTTGCGGGCTGCTTGCTCAAATGTTTACACTTCTTTTAACGCGTCGAGCAATTTCTGATGGATGCCGCAAAAACCACCATTACTCATAATCAACACATGGTCCCCCGCAACCGCTACTTGCTTAATCGCAAGAATCAACTGCGTCAGGTCATCATGCACTTGAGTTTTACTGGCAATAGGTGCAAGCGCCGCACCAGCATCCCAACCCAAATTAGCTTGGTAACAAAACACTAAGTCTGCCTCTTTTAGGCTGGCAGGTAATGCGCTCTTCATCACACCCAGCTTCATAGTATTAGAACGTGGCTCTAATACTGCCAGGATGCGAGCTGAACCTACTTTGGCACGCAAGCCAGCTATCGTAGTTTCAATGGCTGTTGGATGATGGGCAAAATCATCATACACCACCACACCACGGCTCTCACCGCGCACTTCCATGCGGCGCTTTACGTTCTTAAACTCGGTCAACGCAGCAATGCTTACATCAACAGCAACCCCTGCATGGCGCGCTGCTGCAATGCTTGCCAACGCATTCATACGATTGTGCTCACCTAACAAACCCCACGCCACATGCCCTTGCATTTGACCTTTGTAGATGACGTCAAAGCTACCGTCGCCTTGGGCGTTGATGGCTTGCCAGTCGTCATCTGTGCCAAACTTCTCTACAGGTGTCCAACAACCTTTATCCAGCACGCGTTGCAAGCTAGCTTCTTTGCCATTGGCCACCACCAAACCCTGCTGCGGTACAGTTCTCACCAAGTGATGAAACTGTTTTTCAATCGCATTCAAATCTTCAAAAATATCGGCATGGTCGAACTCAAGATTATTCAACACCGCAGTACGCGGGCGGTAGTGCACAAACTTGGAGCGCTTATCAAAGAAGGCGGTGTCGTATTCGTCCGCCTCAATCACGAAAAATGGCGATACACTGTTTTTATCTTGTGCCGGCACTTGTGGCAGACGCGCTGACACTGAGAAGTTTTCAGGCACCCCTCCAATTAAGAAACCTGGTGCCAAACCTGCGTACTCCAATATCCAAGCCAACATGGAACTGGTGGTGGTTTTGCCATGCGTACCAGCCACTGCCAGCACCCATTTACCTTGCAGCACGTTCTCTGCCAGCCATTGTGGACCTGAAATATACGGCAAGCCACGATTGAGGATTTCTTCCATCAAAGGGTTGCCACGTGACACCACGTTACCAATCACATAAATATCTGGATTAAGTGCGGTTTGCGATGGGTCGAAGCCTTCAATCAGCTCCACCCCTTGTGCCTCTAGCTGCGTACTCATTGGCGGGTAAACATTGGCGTCGCAACCTGTGACTTTATGCCCTGCGGCTTTAGCCAGCACCGCAATGCCGCCCATGAATGTACCGCAAATACCTAATATATGAATGTGCATAAAGTTATTTCAAAAAATCAATTAAAAATTGTAAGAGCTGAACAGCCCCATTTACTAAACGGTGCGTACGCTCTCCTCCATTATTAAAGAAGAGATACGCGAAAAATGCTAATAAGCTTAAACCCAAGACCCAGCCTAATAACCTTGCGAACTTACGCCTTTTATCACTGACAGGATGCTTTTTCTCCGCTGTCATTTCCATAAAGATAAAGGGCAAAATCACAGGTAAAGCAGCAACAGTCATAACAATTAATAGAAAAAGAAGATTTGCCATATCCACTTACGCTAAGTTAGGCGCTAACCAACGCTCCAAATACTCTTTAGTTAAGCCTCTACGTGCTGCCATGTCCTGCAGTTGGTCTGCGCCAATTTTATCCACACTGAAATATTTAGATTCCGGGTGTGCGAAATAGAAACCTGACACCGCAGCGCCTGGTGACATGGCAAAGGATTCGGTCAATGCCATGCCAATAGTCTCCGCCTGTAGCAATTTGAACATATCCGGCTTCACCGTATGGTCAGGGCAAGCAGGGTAGCCAGGTGCAGGACGAATGCCTTGGTATTGCTCTTTAATCAAGCCTTCTTTGCTGATGTTTTCATTCGGCGCATAGCCCCAGAAATCTACACGGACGCGCTCATGCATATATTCGGCAAACGCCTCAGCCAGCCTATCAGCCAAGGCTTTGAGCATGATGCTGCTATAGTCGTCATGTGCATCTTCAAACTTCTTCTCGTGCTTTTCGATACCTAAGCCAGCCGTCACGGCGAACAAGCCGATGTAGTCCGGTGTACCTTTAGGTGCGATGAAATCAGCCAAACACTGGTTAGGACGTGCGATGCCGTCAATCACCGGTTTCACGGTTTGCTGGCGCATACCGTAATAGGTAAATGCCACTTGCTCACGCGTTTCATCCGTATAGATTTCAATATCATCATCATGCACGCGGTTAGCTGGGTGCAAGGCGACCACACCATTGGCGGTGAGCCAACGGCCGTCGATGATTTTTTTCAGCATCACTTGCGCTTCATTGAACAACTTAGTGGCCGCATCGCCCACTACCTCATCCTTTAAAATAGCAGGGTAGAAGCCTGCCAAATCCCAAGTCTGGAAGAATGGCGTCCAGTCGATGTATTGGGCAATGATGCTCAAGTCTGCATTTTTAATCTCACGGCGGCCAATAAACTTAGGTTTCACCGGTGCATCTGCACCAGCAAAAGACAAGTCAGCTTTATTGGCACGCGCTTCAGCAATGGTGAGCATCGGCGTGCCTTTTTTATTGGCATGCTGGGTGCGGGCTTTTTCGTAATCGGCCTGAATCTCGGCCAAATAAGCGCCACGTGTTTCTGGGGTGAGTAAGTTCTGCATCACCGTTACGGAACGTGAAGCATCTGCTACATATACAATTGGGCCATCATAATGCGGTGCAATTTTTACTGCTGTATGCGCACGTGAAGTAGTGGCACCGCCAATTAACAATGGCATTTTCTGTTCTTTGAAATACGGGTCGCGCTGCATTTCACGTGCCACATGCGCCATTTCCTCGAGTGAAGGGGTAATCAAGCCTGACAAGCCGATAATATCGGCATTCTCGGCTTTGGCCATGGCTAGAATCTCAGAGGCAGGCACCATCACGCCCATGTTTACCACCTCAAAGTTATTACATTGCAGCACGACGGAAACGATGTTTTTGCCGATATCGTGCACATCGCCTTTTACCGTCGCAATCACCATTTTGCCTTTAGGCTTGGCTACGATGCCGGTACGTGCTTCGTCGGCAGCTTTTTCCGCTTCAATAAACGGGATCAGGTGTGCTACAGCCTGCTTCATCACGCGCGCAGACTTCACCACCTGCGGCAAGAACATCTTACCTTGGCCGAACAAGTCACCCACCACGTTCATACCATCCATGAGCGGGCCTTCAATCACATGAATCGGCCTGCCGCCAGCCGCAGCAACTTTTTGCCGCGCTTCTTCGGTATCTTCTACGATAAATTCGGTGATGCCATGCACCATGGCGTGACTCAGGCGTTTTTCAACCGGCACCGGATTTTCTGGCGTACCACGCCATTCCAGCGTCGCCGCCTCTTTTTTGCCGCCAGCCACTAAGGTGCTGGCTATCTCAATCATGCGCTCGGTAGCAGCTAATGGATTATTTGGGTCAACCACACGGTTAAGTACCACATCCTCCACGCGCTCTTTAAGTTCGGCTGGCAAGTCGTCATATACGCCCATCATGCCGGCGTTAACGATCCCCATAGTCATGCCTGCCTTGATGGCGTGGTATAAAAACACGGTGTGAATCGCTTCACGCGCAGGGTCGTTACCCCTAAAGCTGAAGCTCACGTTGGATACACCACCGGAAATCTTGGCGTAAGGCAGGTGCTGCTTGATCCAGTGGGTAGCGTTGATAAAATCAACGGCATAGTTGTTATGTTCCTCGATACCCGTTGCAATCGCGAAAATATTCGGGTCGAAAATAATATCTTCCGGCGGAAAATCTAGCTCTTTTACCAGCAAATCATAGGCGCGCTTGCAAATCTCAATCTTGCGCTCAAAGGTATCGGCCTGACCTTTTTCGTCGAATGCCATCACAATCGCCGCGGCGCCATAGCGCTTACATAACCTCGCCTGACGGATGAACTCTTCTTCGCCTTCCTTCATGGAAATCGAGTTAACGACGGCTTTACCTTGCACGCACTTTAAGCCTGCCTCAATCACTGACCACTTACTGGAGTCGATCATAATCGGCACGCGTGCGATATCCGGCTCTGACGCCACTAAGTTCAGAAAATGTGTCATGGCCTTGATAGCGTCCAACATGCCTTCGTCCATGTTGATATCAATCACCTGTGCGCCATTCTCAACCTGCTGACGCGCTACGGTCAGCGCTTCATCGTATTGCTCGTTGATAATCAAGCGCGCAAACGCTTTAGAACCGGTCACGTTGGTACGCTCACCTACGTTCACAAATAGCGATTCGTCATCAACCACAAACGGCTCTAGGCCAGACAACTTCAAGGTGCGTGGCAATACCGGAAGCTGGCGTGGCGGTAAGTCTTTAATTTCGTTATAAATGGCATTGATATGCGCTGGCGTAGTGCCGCAGCAACCGCCTGCAATGTTCAAAAAATTACTGAGTGCAAACTCTTTTACCAAGCTTGAGGTGACGTCAGGCGTTTCATCAAAGCCAGTGTCAGACATTGGGTTGGGCAAGCCCGCATTAGGGTAGATACACACGAAAGTATCTGCGATCGAAGACAGCTCTTCTACATAAGGGCGCATCAAGGTAGCACCCAATGCACAGTTTAAGCCGATAGTAAGCGGCTTGGCATGACGTACAGAGTGCCAGAAGGCGGTAACCGTTTGCCCAGATAAAATACGGCCCGAAGCATCGGTCACCGTACCGGAAATCATAATAGGTAGGGTATGGCCCACTTCTTCAAAATAGGCATCAATCGCGAACAATGCGGCTTTACAGTTCAGCGTATCAAAAATGGTTTCTACCATTAAGATGTCCGCTCCACCCTCTACTAGCGCACGCGTTTGCTCCAAGTAAGCATTTACTAACTGATCAAAATTCACGTTACGAGCAGCAGGGTCATTCACGTCAGGTGAGATAGAGGCCGTTTTAGGGGTGGGGCCTAATGCGCCAGCCACAAAACGCGGCTTGTCTGGTGTGCTGTATTTGGCGCAAGCGGCTTTCGCTAGTTTGGCGGCCTCTACGTTCATTTCATATACCAGATGCGCCATATGGTAGTCATCTTGTGCAACAGCCGTGGCACCAAACGTGTTGGTTTCTATGATATCTGCACCAGCCGCTAGGTATTTTTCGTGAATCTCCTGAATAATGTCAGGCTGAGTTAAAGTCAATAATTCGTTATTGCCTTTTACAAACAGCTCGCGCTCACCTTCAGGTGCTTTAAAATCGGCAAAGCGCTCACCACGATAGTCGGCTTCCGTCAGCTTGTATTGCTGAATCATGGTTCCCATCGCACCATCTAAAATCAGGATGCGCTGCGCCAGTAAAGCGCGTAATTGGGTTTCTATCGGGGAAGTTGTTAATTGAGCCATGAAAATCAGTCGTTAAAATTTTCTCAATTTTATCATGCAAGTATCAGGTTGCTAAATCTAGTTCTACACTTCGCCCCGCCTATATTGCACAGCCTCGGCAAGGTGTGCAGGTTTAATATCAACCTCCCCAGCTAAATCGGCAATACTGCGTGCTACTTTTAAAATTCGGTGATAAGCGCGTGCGGATAAATTAAGGCGTGATATCGCAGTTTTTAATAATGCTAAACCTGTCGCATCAAGCGCGCAGTGCAACTCTATTTCCGCACTGCCAAGTGCAAAGTTCGCCTTACCTTGGCGGCGCAGTTGCGCATCGCGCGCTTTCTCAACACGAGTACGAATAGCCTCACTAGCTTCTGCATCGGCAGCCCCGGTCAGTTCATCCTCTTTTAACGCAGCCACTTCTATATGCAAATCGATGCGATCCAGCAATGGGCCAGAAATTTTGCCTTTATAACGCGCCACCTGATCCGGCGTACAACGGCACTTATTATTGAAATGCCCCAAATACCCGCAAGGGCAGGGGTTCATGGCCGCAATCAATTGAAATTGCGCGGGGAAATCAGCCTGCCGTGCGGCGCGCGAAATGGTGATATGCCCGCTTTCCAAAGGTTCACGTAGTACCTCTAGTACTTTACGGTCAAACTCAGGTAGTTCATCTAAGAATAAAACCCCGCGATGCGCTAATGAGATTTCACCAGGGCGCGGAACACCGCCGCCGCCCACCAACGCTACGCCAGAAGCAGTGTGATGCGGA
>Ga0207968_100272_pt1 | contig 21301 bp, 16 predicted proteins | sample LakWasMet21_HOW5_2_FD_183867 | JGI IMG/M metagenome (GOLD analysis project Ga0207968, IMG submission 183867) | Freshwater sediment methanotrophic microbial communities from Lake Washington under simulated oxygen tension - Sediment Metagenome... | ecosystem: Environmental > Aquatic > Freshwater >...
CACCAAGCGCGCATGAATATCCGGCAGATAATCTTCCGGAATTAGCGCCGATGCCTGCAAATCAACCTCCGGCCCCCTATCCATCGGTGCGTCCAGCTCAGGCTGTTTGCCGGATTTCAACGCACTGACCGCACGTTCCAGCAATTCGGTATACAGCGTAAAGCCGATTTCTTGAATCTGACCGCTTTGTTCATCCCCTAACAATTCACCCGCACCGCGGATTTCCATATCGTGCGATGACAACATGAAGCCCGCGCCCAAATCACCGGAAGCCTCCAACGCCTCCAACCGTTTAACCGCATCTTTGCTGATTAACGCTTTCGGCGGCACCATAAAGTAAGCATAAGCGCGGTGATGCGAGCGCCCTACCCGGCCGCGTAACTGATGCAGCTGCGCTAGCCCCAATTTGTCGGCGCGATTGATGATAATGGTATTAGCGCTGGGAATATCGATGCCGCTCTCGATAATGGTCGAACACACCAAAATGTTAAAACGCTGGTGATAAAAATCCAGCATGATGCGCTCAAGCTCTCGCTCCGGCATTTGCCCGTGCGCCATTTCGATGCGTGCTTCCGGCACCAGCACCGCCAACTCGGCGGTCATTTTCTCCATGCTTTTGACATCGTTATGCAAAAAGAACACCTGTCCGCCGCGCTTGATTTCTCGCAAACAAGCTTCCTGCACTTGCGCATCCACCCACTCGCTGATAAAGGTCTTGATGGCATGACGATTAGGCGGCGGACTGGCGATGATGGAAATATCCCTTAAACCCGCCATCGCCATATTCAAGGTGCGCGGTATCGGCGTTGCCGTCAAGGTCAGCATATCCAGCTCGTTACGCAGCTTTTTAAAATGTTCTTTCTGGCGCACGCCAAAGCGGTGTTCTTCGTCGATAACGACCAAGCCTAAGGCTTTATATTTAATCTCATTGGACAACAATTTATGGGTGCCGATGACGATGTCGACCTTGCCCTGCTCCAAATCGTCGAGAATTTCTTTTTGCTGCTTGGGACTGACAAAGCGCGACATCACCTCAATGCGCACCGGCCAATCGGCAAACCGATCACGGAAATTCTGAAAATGCTGCTGCGCCAATAAGGTCGTCGGCACTAACACCGCAACTTGTTTGCCGCTTTGCACAGCGATAAAAGCTGCGCGCATAGACACTTCGGTTTTACCAAAACCCACATCGCCGCAAATCACCCGGTCCATCGGTTGTGGGCTGGCCATATCGACCAAAATGGCTTCAATAGCCGACTGCTGATCTGGTGTTTCTTCAAATGGGAACGCATCGGCAAACGCCTGGTACTCGGTATTTTCGACATCAAAGGCATGGCCTGCTTTGGCGGCGCGTTTGGCATGAATTTCCAACAACTCGGCGGCCACGTCGCGAATACGCTCAATGGCTTTTTTCTTGGCTTTACTCCACTGATCGCCGCCGAGTTTGTGCAGCGGCGCATTTTCCGGGCTTATGCCGGTATAGCGGCCAATCACGTGCAATGACGAAACCGGCACATAAAGTTTGTCGTTATTGGCATATTCCAGCGTTAAAAATTCCGCCTCAATGCCGCCGATCTGCAGGATCTGCAAGCCCAAATAACGCCCGACGCCGTGCTCCTGATGCACTACCGGCGAACCTACAGTCAACTCATTGAGGTTGTTGACCATATTTTCCAGCGCACGCACCGACGCCCTTCGTCGTCTACGCCGCTGTTGGACTTTTTCCCCTGATAACTGGCTTTCGGTGACGATTGCCAGTGACGGTTTTTGCAGCCATAGACCATGATCCATCGGAGCAATCAGAACATGCGGCGATGATTCAGCCGCTACAAATGCCGACCAACTTTCAATAGGCTTTAGGGCGATTTTGTACTGCCGTAACTTATCAATCAACGCTTCGCGATGGCCTGCCGACTCGGCAACAAACAACACTCTGGCTTTTGATTGCTCCATAAACTGCCGCAAAGCTTGAGCGGGCTCGCTCAACTTGGCATTCAGGGTTAAATCGGGCGGTGGCTGACAACCGAAATTGACTTGCGCGCTGTCATCTAAGGGGCCGTTGGCAATATTAATCCGCGTAAAGCGGGCAGATTTTTCAGCCAGCTCTGCCGCCGATAAAAACAATAATTCTGGCGCTAACAGCGGACGTTCAACATCATATTTACGTTGTTGAAAACGCTCTTCGGCTTCGGCATAAAAAGTCTGCGCGGTAGCCGCAAAATCTGCCGAGGTCACCATCGTGGCGGAATTCGGCAGGTAATCAAATAACGTGGCCGTTTGGTCTACAAATAACGGCAAATAGTATTCGATACCGCCTGGCGTTATGCCCTTGCTGACATCCGTATACAGGGTGTTTTTGGGTGATGCTTGTGGAAAATACTCCCTGAATGCCTGCCGAAAATGTTTAATAGCTTCATCAGTAAACGGAAATTCGCGGGCCGGGAATAACTGAATCTGCTCTATTTTTTCCAGCGACAACTGGGTTTCAGGATCAAAGGTGCGAATAGAGTCAATGTCTTCATCAAACAACTCAATCCGAAACGGCACCTTACTGCCCATCGGAAATAAATCGACAATCGCGCCCCTGACTGCAAATTCACCGTGCTGATAAACCTGCGAGACACAGTGATAGCCGACACTTTCCAGCTTAATGCGATTTAATTCCAGGTTGAATTGATCACCCAGCTTTATTGAAAAGCTATTGGCAAGCACATGCTCTCTGGGCGCCAGCCGATGCATTAATGTTGCCACTGACACCACGAGGGCGCCGCGTTTAACTTGCGGTAGTAACGCCAGCGTTTTTAAGCGCTCGGAAATAATTTCCGGCAACGGCGAAAACACGTCATAAGGCAATGTTTCCCAGTCAGGGAACTGCAAAATGGGATACTCACCGGCAACTGCTCCATGCGTTACTCTACCTCCGGCATCCCTGCCGTCGCCGTCTAAAAAGAAAGCCAGTTCATGTTCCAAACGCAATGCCGTCTGGTTATCGGGGGTTACGATAATAAACAGACGATTTTCGTTTTTGATCGCCGCGGCCAGGGCCAAGGCATCGCCGCAACCGGATAATCCGGCCCAGGTGACCTGCTGATCTTTTTTGTTCGGAACTTGTGGGGAAAAAATCATAACAACGAGGAGACTCCGAATTTTACTTGTGTGTTGAGGATGTTAGGCAAGTTAGCGGCTCAAAAACATCGCATCGCCGTAACTAAAAAAACGATATGAATTTTCTACCGCATGTTGATAGGCATTCATTACATGCTCGTAACCGGCAAAAGCAGACACCAACATCAACAACGTTGATTCCGGCAAATGAAAATTGGTCAGCAATGCGTCCACCGATTTGAATTCATAGCCGGGAGTAATAAATAACTGGGTATCACCAAAACCAACAGATAAGGCGCCGCTTTGCGAAGCAGACTCCAACGCCCGGACAGCCGTCGTGCCAATCGCAATGACGCGCCCACCTCTAGCTCTGGCCTGTTGTACGGCCGTGACGGTATCAGCCTCCACGGCAAAATACTCTTTGTGCATTAAATGCTCAGACAAATCCTCCACCCTAACCGGTTGAAAGGTGCCACTCCCCACATGCAAGGTCACAAAAGTCGTTCTTACACCTTTCGCGGCAATCTTTGCCATCATTGCCTGATCAAAATGCAACCCCGCTGTCGGTGCCGCAACGGCACCTGATTGCTTAGCAAATACCGTTTGATAGCGTGTTAAATCAGATTCATCATCGGCACGCGTTATATAAGGCGGCAACGGGATATGACCAATCTTCCCCAGAATATCTAACACATCAACATCACCGTTAAATCGCAGCTGAAACAGATCATCGACCCGCCCCTGTACCTCACAACTAAAACTACCATCCAACTCAAGCACGCTAACAGGTTTTGGCGACTTGCTGGCGCGAATATGAGCTAACGCATGATGCTGATCCAAAACACGCTCAATAAGAATTTCAATTTTACCGCCGCTAATTTTTTGGCCATATAGCCGAGCCGGAATTACTTTGGTGTCATTAAAAACCAGTAAATCACGCTCATCGATTAAATCAATAAAATCGGCAAACTGTTTATTACTTAGACTCCCGTCATCACGATGCATACATAACAAACGGCTTGCATCCCGCTCTGGCAGTGGTTTTTGGGCGATTAATTGGGGGGGTAATTGATAAACAAAGTCACTTTTTTTCATAGGCTGGCGATATTATCAGGTTAGGTACTCTAAAAACACCCCAAAAAAGTGTTGCCATTAGCAAGGTTGATTTCTATAATGTCGTTTCTTTGCCGGGGTGGCGGAACTGGTAGACGCGCCGGATTCAAAATCCGGTGATGGTGACATCGTGCCGGTTCGATTCCGGCCCTCGGTACCATTTATAGGTCCGAGTATGTGCAAAGAGAATTAAAAACCCGCAAGTCTTCTGACTTCGCGGGTTTTTTATTGCCTGTTGTTGTGCGATAAGGTGTAGCAAGATTCAGTAACATTCGACATTTTATGCAGTAACTTTTACAGTAACTCTAAAGCAGTAACAAAAAGTTACTGCAAAATTACTGTATCGGAGTTACTGCAATGGCTGAAAAATTACTTGTAGACCCCACATTAAAGAACGCCAAACCTGGAAATAAGGACAAACGGCTTAATGATGGTGGCGGCCTGTACCTGCTAATCAAGCCCAACGGCGCTAAATGGTGGCGATTTGATTACAGCATTGATGGTAAACGTAAAACGTTATCATTAGGTGTCTATCCAAAAACAACGCTAACAGACGCAAGACGAAAAGCAACAGATACTAGAAACAAAGTTGCCAACGGTATTGACCCAAGCGACACCCGCAAAGAAAAAAAGTCCAATGATAAATTGGCAGTTGAAAATAAAAACCGAATTGATGCCGGCCTACCTATCCTCAACAGCTTTGAACATGTCACTCGTGATTGGCTGTCTTCAGTTGCTCACCTTGTCAGAGATATTACCCAGCAAAAGAAAATCAAACGCTTTGAGCAATACGTATTCCCTGTCATTGGTGGCATGGAAATCTTAGAGATCAATTCACCGCATATTCAAAGCCTGATTAAGCCTATCGTTGCTCAAAACAAGTTAGAGACAGCACACCGGGTACGTGGTGACATTGCATGTGTGTTTAGTTACGCAATAGCGCATGGTCTGGCTACCATTGACCCAGCTCAAGCAATAGCAAAACAAATACCCGCCCAAAATGTAAAACATCATGCGGCAATAATTGACCCCAAAGACGTTGCACAGTTATTGCGGGATATTTTCAACTATCAAGGCACCTTTGTTGTGCAATGCGCACTGAAGTTGTCACCGTTTCTATTTCAACGCCCTGGCGAGATTAGACAAATGGAATGGAAGGACATACACCTGGATGCTAAAGAATGGCGTTATCTGGTCACCAAAAAAGATATTCAGCACATTGTTCCGCTTTCTACTCAAGCCGTCGACATACTCAAAGAGATCAATCCGCTAACCGGTACCGGGCGCTATGTATTCCCGTCGAGCAGGGGCGATGGTCGCCCTATGTCAGACGGTACCATAAGAACAGCACTCAAGGCGCTAGGCTACGACAAAGAGGTAATGACCGCCCACGGATTTAGAACTACAGCTTCAACATTACTCAACGAACAAGGCTGGTCACCGGACGCAATCGAGCGGCAATTGTCACACATGGAACAGAATGAAATCAGAGCCGCCTATAATCGGGCGCAATACCTGGATGAAAGACGCCGGATGATGCAATCGTGGGCCGATTACCTAGACGGGCTAAAAGCTGGCGCCCAGATATTTTCATTTAAAAAAGTTGTTTGATTAAGCACTGCGCATAATTTGAAATTATTTTAGAGCGGGTAAAATTATTTTTCCTAGTGTTTAAAAGGGCTTTGTGACTGCGACTTGATAGGTGTCAAGCTGCTGATAATAAAAGGATTTGCAGTTATTGGACGCCATAGACTAAGATAGAGCCTTACCAAACAAAGGAGCTATACCATGCAAGATGCAATATTAAGGATGAAACAAACCATCGAGACTACCGGAATCAGCCGAACATCTATTTATGCAAAGATAACCCCACAATCGAAGTATTATGACCCGCTTTTTCCTAAGCCGCTGAAGCTTGGCACAAGAAGCATTGGTTTTAGAGCCAGTGAGTTGTCGGCCTGGAAAGACGGCCTACAAAGGGTAGCCTAATCGGCAAAAAGGAAAGCCTCACGGACATGAGGCTCTAAAACAACTTGAGTGCAGCAGGACGTTGCATAAGGAATATTTTAACATGGACGCAATTAATACCGAACAATTCGAGGACGGCTTACGTACAGTCGCTTTCTCAACCACTAAACACTTCCACTACAATTCCAGACTTGCCTTTTATGGCGGCATGTGTGCAGTGAGTGAGCCTTATCATTCGATTGCACGTAGGATAGCAATTGAACATCGAATAAAAAACTCAGCTCACCCTTTAACGGAGCAAGAAGCAACCAGAGAGATAGATCAGGAGCTTAAGGACCCAAGCCGTTGCTCTTTTCAAGGCTTTTTAAAGCAAGTTAAGAATCACGGTGGTAACGTCCCACAAGATATATGCCAACGCTTATTAACTGTTGTCGGTGAATATGTTCCAACAAAGAAAACCCTGAAGCCGACAACTGATGAACTCGTCGATATAGACCTTGAAAAAGCCCAAACGACCTATGACTTGGACTGCATGGCTGGAAAAGATGCAGGGGAGTCGCGGAGTCGGCGTGAGGTGCTGGATAGCATGCATCGGGAGAGTTTGAGAATTGCGGAGTGTGTAAATCCGCTGACTAAGAGGAAAGGGGGTAATGCCCTTTTTAAGCATGGCTATAGCGTAAAAAAAGGATTACACACTTGTATTGAAGCGTTAGAAGTCAGCACCGCATTCGTTGACCCTAGCACCAATAATCTAATCGTGCCGTACCTGTCAGCTTGGCACTTGGAAAACCGATGGCGAGATTCCAAAGGTAATCCTGTTGAAATGTCGAATATCGAGTTAGCAGTCCGAAATTGCTTCAGCTATCAAAAAACCCCTGCCGGGGATGGCCCTAAGCGTTTTTGTACCGGTACCAAAACAAGCGGTTTATTTTCCCCTATTGGTAATATCGTGGACGCATCTGTCGTAATTGCTCAGGAAGGTTTTGGATCGGCAATATCAGGGTATGAAGCCGCAAAAATACCTTCTATGAGTGTTGGTAGTTGTGACAATTTCTTACCGGCTGTGGCCTCAATACTGGAAAATAATGTCTGTAATCGTATCTTGATGATTGGAGACGCCGGCACGGAAGATAAGCTCAAGAAGGTACACGCAGCCATTAAGGCCCACTCTTTAGATTGGGGCCGAAGGTTAGCTTGGACTACCGTACCGGGACCATCTAACTATGACTTAAATGACATGATGATAGATTCCGGAATTGAAGCCGTAAAAACTTTCATTGATGACAAGGTTGAAAGGTTCCATGAACTGAATGAACCTGAACCTGGAAAGGCCTTCATTAATTCATTGTCGGAATTAATGAAGAACAGCAAGCCCGCCAAAGCTTTAATTAAAGGTGTTATCTATGAAAAATCCCTTAGTTCGCTTACAGGTGCAACGATGGCCGGTAAGTCGTTTGTCGCTGTTCTGATAGCCTTTTGCGTCGCTACCGGCTTAGCCTTTCATGGGAGAAAGTCCAGACAAGCTAATGTCTTGTATATAGCCGGTGAAGGTAATCATGGGCTTATAGCTCGATTCAAGGCTTTGTTAATCACATCTGGATTAGCAGAGATGCCAGCTAATTTATTTGTTACAGCCGGGCCGATTGACCTTCTTAACCCAGACGAAGTAAGCATAATTACAGCTTTCATTGAAGAACACGAGATCGAGATGGTAATTATCGATACCTTTGCACGATGCTTCGCAGCAGATGAAAATTCAGCTAAAGATATGGGCTCAGCTATTCAGGCAATAACAAAGCACCTAATTGGAAAAGGTGCAGCTGTCCTTTTGGTGCATCATACCGGTCACGGTGACCAGTCCCGAGCCCGTGGCTCAAGTTCCTTCAGAGCAGCACTTGATACCGAAATCGGCGTGGAGAAAATCGAAGGTGGCCTTAAATTGAAATGCTGGAAGGCGAAGGACTTTGAACCGTGGCCCGAAGAAAACTTTAAGTTTAATGTGGTAGATACTGGCCTACTTGATGAAGATAATGAATCCATAACTTCCTTAATTTTAGAACAGTGCGACGCGCCAGCATCGAAGCCCGCTGAATTAAATTCTGAACACAAAAAGGTTGTTTCGTCACTCAAGGGGTTGATTCAACCTTTCACCTTCGAGTTAGCTTTTTCAGATGCAAAGCAGTCCATATCAAGTTCTAATAAACGACAAACATTAAAACGACTGATTGAAAAACTTATCAAATCACAAGAAATCATCGAAACAGATGGTTTTTTCAGGTTTGTTTAAGCTGAAAGGCTGCAAGCCTTATGTACCGCTGCACGGATTGCACATGTGTAAACATGTTTGCTTTGTGCAAGCTGCCCTAATTTGCACAACATGCACACACACACCTATAGGTGTGTGCACTGTGCAAGGGTTGTTCATCATAAAGTTGGTTAATTATTTTTTTCTTAAGGAGATTTATTCAAAATGGAAGTTCTAAAAGCAGGTAAAAACAGGCCACTAACAGAATTAAAACGCGAGATTATTCTGATTAGGCTTAGTTCAGGGGAAGGTGTGCCTTCTATTGCCAAAGAGTTAAATCTAAGTGCCAACCATATTCGTGATTACTTGCGTACTGATGCAGGCGTGGAGCGCCTAGAGTCTTCGCTACGCGATGCCAGAGAGATACTTGAACGTAGGTTGCCAACCTTAGTAGATAAAGCACTTACCACTATGGAATCGGTCCTAGATGCACCTTTTATGTCTGCCGAAAAAATGGCAGCAGCAAAAACAATCATTCACACTATGGTAAAACTGTCTTCATCAAGGAGGTGTCCGTCCTGCGAGGATAAGCGCATCGTAAATTAATCACCAAAGGAATTAGCAAGAAAACCTTAGTAAACTTAAACACAACTAACCAAGGATGGTTATTATGAAAACTGCTACATATCTTCAAAATCTGGATAAAACCATCAATCACTTAAATATGAGTGTTATTGGTATTACGCTTCACGATTTAAAGAGCTTACGTAAACATGCCCAAACAACAGACCTGGGCGGGAATAATGAGCTTATTACAAATCGCTTGGATGACCTGATAGGTTTAACCAGCGACGCCATTCGTGATGCTAGACAAAAAAGCTATATAAATGCTCACCTGAGTAAAAGCCAGGTTGAGCAGTTTAAACAGGATTTGGTTAATCAAATCAAAATCATCTACTGGGCTACAAATGATCCTGCTTTTGATTACTCAACATTTTTAAGTGGTTGCAGATCGTGTTGGATGCGAGGGTTTGATTCCTGACATTGAAATAGCGACGCCTTAATAATAGGCGTTGCGACTGTTAAATATAAAAATCTAAATTCAATCTGACAATACAGAAAATTGGTTTCGACTTGATCAGATATTGACAGGCGAAAATCGACCGACAAGAGTCACTGAAGCAGATTTACGAATGGCGGCATACTCACGGAAAGCGGAATGTGGATTTTAGCGAACCAACTGGCACTACCAGTCAGGAACAGACGTTCACTCTTGTTCCACAATTTAGCGCACTTTATCGCGTATCCAGAATCAGTACCCCAATAATTTACCTGTTTGCAAAAAATAATTATGTCAAACCATTTGTGTTAGATTGTTATCAGCTTTGTCGATTTTTTCTGAAAAACATCAAATTTCAATCGCAATGTGCTTTTTTAAATACTTTTACATACAAGAAGAAAAATTTAATGAAACAATATCTTGATCTCGTTAAGTTCGTTTTGGAAAATGGAACTTGGCAAGAAAACCGTACTGGTATCAAAACCATCAGTATGCCAGGTGCTATGATGCGTTTCGATTTACTGGAAGGATTCCCGGCTGTTACTACCAAGAAACTGGCATTTAAAACAGCTATTGGTGAACTTGTTGGTTTTCTCAGGGGTTCCCGTAATGCCGCTGAATTTCGTGCGCTGGATTGTAAAGTCTGGGATCAAAACGCCAACAATAACACTCAGTGGTTAGCTAACCCTTATAGGGAACAAGACGATGATCTTGGGTCGATTTATGGCGTTCAGTGGAGGGCTTGGCCTGCTTATAAATTGCTGGAAGCAACGAAATTGGGGCAAATTGAAGATGCTATATCACGCGGATATTGTCGTCTTGGCGTGATTTCAGAAAATAGCATTGAAAAAATATTGCTTTATAAGGCGATTGACCAACTGCAACAGTGCCTTGAAACTATTATTAACAACCCATCTGATCGGCGTATCCTGTTTCATGGTTGGAACTTAGCTCAGATTGAGGAAATGGCTTTACCCCCCTGTCATTTGCTTTACCAGTTTTTACCGAATAGTGTGACACGCGAAATATCACTTTGTGTTTATATTCGTTCTAACGACCTTGGACTGGGAGCACCGTTCAACATGGCTGAGGGAGCGGCATTATTACATTTGGTTGGGCGACTAACGGGTTATACACCACGCTGGTTCACTTATTTTATTGGGGACGCACATATTTACGAGAACCACGTGGATATGCTTCAAGAACAGTTAATGAGAACGCCGTATTCTGCCCCAAAACTTGTTCTTTCAAATCGAATACCTGATTATGTGGTTACCGGCAAGTACGAACCTGAGTGGCTGGAAAAAGTGGATCCAAGCGACTTCTGGCTTGAAGACTATCAACATCACACTTCGTTAACCGTGCCCATGGCTATTTGAAATAGGATAAGATGGCTAAATCCACACAAGGCCTTGATTCAATTCCATTGCACTAAAGTTGAATAAGGGTTAATGTATCTCCCGGAGTAGAATAAAACTCTTTGTTATATTCCATTGGCTCGACATAACATAATTTAAGAGTTTCGTTTTCTAAGGCTGCCGATGCTGCTGCTACAGTAGAAACCTTTGTATTCATTGGTGCAATAGTAATATTGTATTCCTCGAATTTTAATGCCTCCGATAGAATTGCATTCTTGGCCAACTCATAATCCGAACAAGAAAACTCAAACTCTGAAACATGTTTTACTGAAGCTCCTATTGAGCTAATAAATATTTGCAGCTGTTCTCTAAACCAATTATTTTTCTCTAAGAATTCTTGACTATACGGTTCTATTCCTAATCCTAGAGAAATAGAGCTAGGCTCATATTGTACAATTAACTCTTTTGCCCTATCAGTTTCAAATCCAACTAGAATTATTAGATGAGGCTTTTTTGATGGCCTTATTAATCCGGGAAAACCTAGTATAGACCTAATTTCTTTTACACCACGACTAAGCCACCAATCAGACTTATTTTCACTAACAAAGTAGTTGCTTGCTCCAGAATAAGCAAGAATGACTTTAGATGATAAGTTATTTGCTTTTATTAAGGATACTATAAAAATAACGGCCTCATGAGTTAATGTGGTTATATCTATTAGGGTAGTGAGCTCTTGTTTTTTAATTAAAGGAATAAGTTCATTGTATAGTTTCTTCCAAAGATCAACTGGTTTTAATCCTTCGGTGGAAAGAATCTCGTAATTATTTCCGTGAACCATTTCTATTTCTCTAATGCCACAGTCCCATACATTTATCTCCATGCTCTTCTGCAAAATGACAATGGAACGTAATTTGTCTGCGCTAATATTTTTAGCAATTTGAAACCAGCGCATTTCAAAACTACTGGAACAAACTAAGAGAGACAGCTCAGATGGCAGAGTGCTATTAATTTCTGATAGTTTTGTTTTCATATATACGCCTAAAATAATGACTCTTGGTAGGATGAATACTGCTCTAAGGCTTCCTCAATACCATAATTCTTAAGCTTATTAATGATTGTTTTTGGTTTTGACATTGACGTTTCTAAAAATAAACATGTGACGAACTTATATGCGGAAAACCCAATTGGATCTAATTTGAATACTGGAGCTAGTCTTCTCGTAAGGACGTAAAGTCTAGTTCTGCCAATTCCTTCTTTTGTACCAATGTAAGTTTCATAAAGAAAACCTTCTTGAACTCCGAGATCTAACACATTTTTAAGCTCTTTAGATAAATTTTCAGGATCAGATAAGGCAAATGAAAAAACCCTTCTTTCAGATTTATCTGATTTCATTGCGGAGTAAAAAAGACTCCCAATAGAAACGATTAAATTTCTCAGTTTTTGCGTATTTTCTCGCTTATCATCAACTTCATTTTCGTCATCAGAATCTGAGTTTATTTTATCCATTTCTGAAAATAAAAGCTTATCGGCCTCTTCTCTAATGATTTTATTTTGATTTGAAGGAGATATTGAAAAGAATGGAGTCTCTGTTGAGTTGCGTTCTTGAAGCGCATACATTTTTGAAGCGGGCTCTAAAAAATGACGAATAACACCTGAAGAAATATGTACTAACTGCTGAAAACCTGCGTATTTGTAAGTAGATCCACTTTTGCTTTTACCACCTAAGCTAACTATATAATCAGGGCGAGCATATCGATAAGCATCATCAGCCTTTCGATATCCGCCACCGGATATCTCTCCATTCAAGTAGCTTTTTGCAATCTCTTCAATAGCTGCTTGTTGTTTTTCATCAAAAGGGAAATATTTTTCCGGATCGATATTTTTAGATAAATTAAATTTCTTCTTATAAAACGAGTTAAGCCTTTTAGCGGTAACTTCCTTTACCCATTCTGGGTATTTTTCTTTCTTTGACCCTGTGTAAACATTTGAATAATATATTTCTTTATAATCATGAGGGGTTTCAATTCTTCTTCCACTGATAGTATATAGCGTTTTATAGTTCATTTGTGTAGCTAGTTTGAACGATACAATATCAGTTGTTCTATAAGAAACCCAAGTGTTTAGAACCTTTGTTTGCATTGTGTTTAAGTTATCTACGTCATCAATCAGAAAATATATAGGACCATCTGGCATAAAAGAAAATGACTTTAGCCTTTCTATCACTGGCAAGAAGAAATCATAATAACCAAGTAAAGGTCCGTCATACTCAACATGTTCGCCAAGCCCTGACAATACCTTTCTTAAGTACCGAATGTGAAATACAAATAAACAATCTATTTTTTTAATAATGAAATCTAGTATTTCATATTCGTTATTAAGATTGGCGATATCACTTTTAAAGTTTTCTTTGTATCCTGCGTCGTGAAGTAAATTAATGAAATCATCCTGAAAGAAACTTTTTAAGCCATTCTTTTCACTCGATGTAGATAAATCACAATTCAATCTTATTGATGAAAATAATTTTGAAATTAAAAAACAAATTAACACATGTTCAGCAATGATAGCTTTTGCTGAAGGATTTTCAATCATCTTATAATCTATAAGATCAATATCTGTCTTTTTAATTGAGACGTACACCCCAAAAAAGTTAAGATCGGATACGATCTTCTTTTGTATTAAGGCTTGGCAATCGGGGGAAAGTCTTCTGAACATCATGCTCTTACCACTGCCTCTATGGCCATGTAAAAATACATGTCCTGAAACCTCAAGATTGTAAGATTCCTCAAGGGGGACAAACAACTCCTTAATATCTTCAGCAGACATTGATTCTGGCGTTTCAACTGAGAAAGGGTTGTCTAAAGTGTTCACCTATGCCTCCTTGTCTTGGCAGGTCTGACATATACGCTCGTAATTCAAAAAATCTACTATTTTAGTATCAAATATCAATTCTTCTTTCAATGGATATCCTTCTTCTTGTAAAGTGAAAGTTATTTGATCTAAACTTTCGTGCTTAAATGATTCTTCATCCATCGTATCTTCTAAAATTTCAATGTGTACAGAAAGGCCTTTGATCTGAGCTTTGTCAGGAATAAACCTATTACAGTAACGTCTTTCTAGCTCTGCTTTTTTCAATCTGTCTAAAGCAATTTGAGGTAAATTAACAGATATCAGACTTTTGTTTCCCTCATTGTTTTCGTATATGTTATATTCTTTTAGAAGATCACCAATGTGGAATTGTAGTTTTAGAATTAGCGTTCGGTTTTGGATTGAGTTTACATAAATAGCCTTTGCGTATTTATGGAAAACCAAATTATGAATTGGAATTTCTAAAGAGTCTGATGAGAATACTCGCTTCCGATTCTCACAAATTTCATCGGCAATTCTAGTAATAGCTGCAATCTTTTTGCCATTAATATCACAAATATGACCATTGGATTCAGAGTGTTGCAACCTTCCAATTGTATCTTTATCTCCATCTTGTGTTTTTCCACCATGAGCTCCTGCGATGGCTGCAACCATATTGGCCTCTATCCTATCTTTATGCAAATATGAAAGAGAAAACTTTTGTATTACTTTGTTTATGTTCTGTTCGTGATTTTCTCTACCATAAATATTTCCAACGTCGTGCAGACGTATGCTAAGTAATAGTATATAAATCTCATAAGGAGTTAATAACCACTTGTGAGAAACAACATCATCTATAATCTTGTCAACATCAGCGTCGCGATATAGACCGAGAATAATTCCTGCATGCAAGATAACTTCGTCAAAGTGGTCTCCACTATGATCAGTATATAATCCTGACTCTTCTGATAATGCTGCGAGTCCAGCATTGACATCTTTATAAACCTCCCGCCTAAGTTGACCAAGAATCTCCCAATATTTATCAAAATAATTATCGGTGTTAGGAAAGTTTGCCTGATTAGGACAAATTTTCTGTAAAAGATATTCTAAGGGTAATATTTTATGCTCAGTCATTATATTGAAGTAATGCTTTAAAAATGGCCTGTGCAAGCAAAGGAGGAACTGCGTTTCCGACTTGTTGCTGTTGAAAGCCTATGGAACCCGAAAAACGAAACCAATCGGGAATGGATTGAAGCCGAGCAGCTTCTCTTACTGATAATCCACGATCTTTCCAAGGATGAATCAGCATATTTTTTCTAAAATTTCCGATGACGACAGAGGGCTCATCTGCTTTAAGTCTGCGATAAATGCCCGTATGGCATCTGGAAGTATCTGCGTAATTTGTCATCAAATGCTTTGGAATGTCTTCCCAGTTTCCTCCTTGAGGAATATGGCGATAGCGTTCTAAGATGTGAGGCGCATTTTTTGTCACGACATTATTGCAACATTCATTTAGCTTTCCCCGCATATTCTTTGCATATCGAGAGAGAGCTAAGCCTGAATAATCTTTAATATCGGCGTTATCGCCATTATTTAATTCAGGCAAATCCTCTAAAGCTTCTTTAACTGTTACAGGCTTAATGACGGTTGATTTTGGTTGCGATATTTCGATTCCGTGAAGTGATCCTACAATAAACAAACGGTTTCTTTTTTGAGGTACACCAAAATCTGCTGAGTTTAAGATAAAGTGATTTGTTGTGTATCCGATTTCTTTAAAGCCCTCAAGTGCGGCATCAAGAAAAAATCCGTTTTCTGTCTCAATGAGACCTTTGACATTTTCAAAGACAACCCAGTCTGGTCTAACTTCTTTCACAAGTCTTAGATAGTCTATAAATAACCAGTTGTTTATATTATCTTTACCACGGTTTTTCTGGTTTGATGTTGAAAAACCTTGGCAGGGAGGGCCTCCAAAAATTACCTTCTGCTTTTTTTTATCTAGTCCGTGAAAGTCTGTCGCACTTATAACCTTAATATTTCGGTTTAACAAGATAGTGTCTTTATGATTCAAGGAAAAGGTTTCTGCCGCTTGTTTATCCAATTCAACAGCAAAACCAACATCAATGCCGCTCATTATCGCACCAACCGACATACCGCCCGCACCGCTGAACAAATCAATTCCTAGCATAAATATGTCTTTTAAGTAATGTAATGGCTCGCAGCGTCGCACACAATAAATTTCTAGTCAAGAAATAGAAATTTATAAATAGGAAGGAGAAATAATTAATCCATTGGCTTTAAATAAAGAAAATGAATATGGATTAGTGTAGTCATTTTAGAAAAATGACCATTAATGATGTCAGATTCGATTGATTTAAAAAATATGTGAATGTCTCTTATTGATCGATGGCTGCCGATCACTGGCAGTCTCTAAATGAACGCTATCAGGGTTAAGCAGCCGTTCACTGGAAACCTGTGTCTGGCTCTTCCTGGCCGAATTGTCATATTGAAATTAGATTTGTACATGTTGAGCGCCAGCCTTGTACAGTAATTAGTGCAGGGCCAACAAATTATCACATGCTATTTAAGTCCTTCTTTACAGTCTCCATGAACCCCGCCATCCGTGGATGTAGCGGAACAATAAAAAGTTTTACCTCTACATTTAGCCGTCCAAGCCCCTTGAAACATCCCTCTATCATGGTCTGTTATTTCAATCTCATTAGCAGGGCAACCAATTAACCCAGCTGTTAGCTTTTGCGCATTGGTGCATCCAATTAGCGTTAAGGTTAGCAACCCTACTTTCCACATAATTTGCCTTGTTTGATGAATAAAATCGATTAACTTTTGTCTTAATTCGCGGTGATATTAACCGGGATCTCCAAGGCTTGTTGGTTAATCGTAACTACTGGACATTTCTGGGATTCAAAATTACCAAAATTTTGTGTTGGGAACCTATGTCACCCCCAGTGCATTAATCTCCATAAAAGCATGGCCGGGGTTAGTATTAGTCATCCCCGCTACTTCAGCTGGGCATTTAAAAGGTCATTAATGATGAACGCACAAGTTAAGCCAATGCCACAAATTGCAGTCCAAACCATTTCCGAAAAAGTTGACCGTTTTGTTGATCTAACAAATCAGCTCTCATTTGTTGACGCTTTAATTAAAGAACGGGATAGCCTTCGGAAACAACTCGCTGAACACGCCGACACTATCGGAAGCGGTGCTGTGAAACTTACCGGCAACAACACTTATGTGAGCTTCACCAAAGCGCCATTGATGAGGAGTATTGAAAACATTGGGGGCTTTCTTGAGGCGGTAGGCTTAGACAGCTTTTTAACTGCAGTGAAAATAAGCACCACAGTTGCCGATAAGTTACTTAATGAAACCCAAAAAACCGCATTGTTTGAGGTGACCACTGGAGCAAGGCGCGTGAAAGATACAGGGGAAATTATGCAGGCAGTTAAGCCCAGACAAGGCGCTCAACTGTTCGAATTCTTGTCTGGACTAAGTAGCCCAGACAAGTAAACAAAGCCCTCTTTAAGGCCGCTTAACAGGCTTGCTGGCCTGTTAAGCTTTAACCAATGCATTGCTGTGCGTTGGCTGGTTACATCGATTGCTGTCGACGTGCACTCTCTTAATCGTGGTTAGCGGCTAGTTAGTGCAAGGTCTATTTTATAGACCAAATAAACTCAGTCAACACCTGCATTTGATAACTATCAAGTCAGAGTGAAATTTATGTGTAAGTTACAAGAGTTAATCAGACAACACCCTTATTCAAGAACTCGTCACATTAGGCGAGGCGATGAAATTAGGGTGCAGGGAAATATAGGGCTTGTTGTTTCCGGGGTGGTCACTGTAACTCCTCAGTCTGAGCGTGGCACTGATTTAATCACCCGCTTGGTTTCAAAGGGTGGCTTCTTAGGTGTCTTACCCACTGATAGCGTCTACCAAACCATTGATGACGGTTGTGTAATAGTCCTGCCATCAAAATACATTCACGGTGTAGATGCGGCTTTAATGGCGGCAATGACTAAAGAGAATAACGAACTCACCCAAACCATTCTAAACCTGACAAATCGACGCGTTGTTGACCGGTTGAGATGGGCGGTTGGTGTGCTGGGCAATATTGGAATAGTGAAGAGCGGGCAGAGGTTTCCACCCGGTACGATTACATTGCTGGCTAGGTTAATTGGTGCCGATATTTGCACCGTTAGCCGTGAGATTAAACGGTTGAAATAATTGGCGTCGCTCTAACTATTCAGCTAAGGGGTGAGGATTCACCCTTTAGCAACCAGCTTTCAATTACTTCAACCCTAGTTTGTTTCGTACGATACAAAAACACAAGGTCAATCATGAATAAGATCAACCCTACCGCCACACAATATAAGGCCATGAATGAGGCGTATGGCTTTTTTAACAAGAATCTGTTTGCTGGTAAGTTGCCAGAATGTTTGATTACTTTACAACGTAAAGCCAGTACTTACGGATATTTTGCTGGTGGGCGTTTCGGCACCTCAGACGGCAAGACGATAGCCGACGAAATCGCTCTTAACCCTTCGCATTTTAAGAACCGAACGGCACCTGAAGTGCTTTCAACGTTGGTGCATGAAATGGCTCATCTTTGGCAACATCACTTCGGAGAAACCAGCCGGGGCGGCTACCATAACAAACAATGGGCGGTTAAGATGCGAGAGATAGGCTTGATTCCATCGGATACAGGCCAGCCGTGCGGTAAAACAACAGGCCAGCGTATGAGTCACTACATTAAGGATGATGGAGATTTCTCAACACATTGCACTTTGTTATTGAAAGAAGGTTTTGTAATGCCTTTTGTTGAGTTATGGGATGAAGCGAAAGCCAGTAAAGGCAAGGCGAAGAACAAAACTAAGTTTATTTGCGACTGTTGCGGTGCGGCGGCTTGGGGTAAGCCGGAATTAAGGGTTATTTGTGCTGAATGCGACGAGGTAATGTTAATTCGGGGTTAAAGCGACCCCCGCTTGGGAAAGAATTCACTGGCTTATGGCTTGAGTCAGTGAGTTTTTTAATGCAGTGCTGATGTTTTCTTCGTAATACAACATTCACAAAGCTAACGCCAAAAATAAGTTACACTCGCGACGCTTAACCGATTGAGGTATGAGCCCACAAAGCAGAGCTGTGCCGACTAAAAGCACTTTGTAGGTGTAATTTTAGTTTTTATAAGGTATTAGCGATGAAGGGTATTAAAAAAGCAGCAGCGGCCGTGTTGGTTGTTGGTTTAGGACTAAGTAATAATGCACAAGCGGAACCGCTTTATAACATCATCGACTTGGGGACATTGGGAGGAAGTTTCAGTTCTGCAAATGCCATCAATGCATCTGGACAGGTAACGGGCTATTCAGATTTAGCTACGGGCACGGGTGCCCATGCATTTATTACTAGTTCCAATGGAGTCATGAGCGATTTGGGGACGCTTAGGTACGGTTTTCTAGGTAATTCTTATGGATATGGAATTAATGCATCAGGACAGGTGACTGGGGTTTCTGATACAGACTGTAATCCAGGATTCTGCCCACCTACTGCAGCTTTTTCTACTTCCAAAGATTATCCACCCGGTTCAGCCCTGGACATGGTTTTTGGGCTTTCCGACAGCAAAGGATACGCTATTAATGACTCGGGACAGGTGACAGGAACTTTCACCACAATATATGGCTTCAATACTCACGCCTTTGTTACCAGCTCCACTGGAGTAGGAACTGACTTAACGGCATTGAATAACCAATATATAAGTGAGGGGTACGGTATTAATGCATCTGGACAGGTAACCGGTTATTCATCTTTTAATGCGAATGGCACCGTAGCTTTCGCCCACCATGCTTTCATCACCAATTCAAATGGAATAATGAGTGATTTGGGGGCTTTAGATGGCGACAATTATAGCGCTGGATACGCTATCAATGCGTCAGGACAAGTCACAGGGGTTTCCAGCAATGCCATTATCGCCCAAGCCTTTATCACCAATTCAAACGGTGTTATGAGTGCTTTAGGGACATTTGGTGGAGTTCATAGCATAGGTTACGGCATTAATGATTACGGGCAAGTAGTAGGGCTTTCTGAAACAACCAATGGTAGCCAACATGCGTTTGTCACAGACAATGGCATTATGAAAGACCTAAATACTTTATTGGTTTCTAGCGCAACAGGCTGGGTTCTTTCAGAAGCCAGAGGTATCAACAATGCTGGACAGATCACAGGTTCTGGGATTCATAATGGACTGAATAGTGCATTTGTATTAACACCTGTTGCCGCCGTGCCGGTTCCCGCTGCTGTTTGGTTATTTGGTAATGGTTTAGGCTTGTTGACATTTGCCAATCGTCGGCAAGCTCAAAGCAATATGCTTTAATAATGTTGATACTGAAACAATTTAGGCCTGCAATATTAAGCGCGTAATCGTCGGCAACGCTTGCCGACAAATTTTGAGTGAATCAAAAATAAAAAGCAGTAGTAAGACAGAGACAAATAATAGTTACAGACTAGAGCTACAAAAACAAAACGCAGTAACTTTGTCAGTAACTTTTAATATTACAATTTACATGCCTTTATTTTATTGACCTGTAGGCAATATTCGATTCCGGCCCTCGTACCATTTATAGGTCCGAGTATGTGCAAAGAGAATTAAAAACCCGTAAGTCTTCTGGCTTCGCGGGTTTTTTATTGCCTGTCGTTATGCGATAAGGTGTGGCAAGATTCAGTAACATTCGGTTTTTTACGCCGCAACTTTAATATTTAAATTCAACAAAGTGGCTGACAAATAATGACCATGCAATCAATTTCCTACGGCGTTTGACGGATTTCTAAAACGGTCTTAAAACTCTTCCCAATCACCACTATCAACAGTTTGTAGTAGTGGTTTCGGCTGGATTGTTGGTAGGCTTTTAGGTGGGCTTGCTCTGCTCAGTGTTGGCTCTTTGTTTGTCGCCTTTATTTCTTGCGGTTGGAAAACAGCATTGCTCGAATAATTGTCTATTTTGAAACTCCCTACTATAGAGACCAAACTCTGTGCCTGCTCTTCCAGTGATTCTGCGGCGGCTGCGGCTTGCTCAACCAACGCAGCATTTTGTTGAGTAACATCATCCATTTGGCTGATCGCTGTATTGACTTGTTCAATGCCTGATGTTTGTTCAACTGAGGCGGCGCTTATTTCCGACATCGTGACAGACACACCACGAATCGATCCCACAATTTCTTCCATAGTCTTTCCGGCTTGTGCAACCAATTGAGTGCCGTCGACAACTTTTTCTACCGTATCGTTAATCAGGCTTTTAATTTCTCCGGCGGCTGCGGCGGCACGTTGAGCAAGATTACGGACTTCTGAAGCGACCACCGCAAAGCCGCGGCCTTGATCACCGGCACGTGCCGCTTCCACGGCGGCATTGAGCGCCAAGATGTTGGTCTGGAAAGCAATGTCATCGATAACTGAAATAATTTCCACAATCTTACGTGAAGCGTCATTAATTTCTTGCATCGTTGTTTCAACTTCACCCACCACTTTTACGCCTTTACCTGCAATGTCTGTGGCACTACCCGCAAGTTCGTTAGCATGCTTGGCATTGTCGGTGTTTTGTTGAACGGTAG
>Ga0207968_100275_pt1 | contig 21126 bp, 17 predicted proteins | sample LakWasMet21_HOW5_2_FD_183867 | JGI IMG/M metagenome (GOLD analysis project Ga0207968, IMG submission 183867) | Freshwater sediment methanotrophic microbial communities from Lake Washington under simulated oxygen tension - Sediment Metagenome... | ecosystem: Environmental > Aquatic > Freshwater >...
ACCTCTTCTAATCCCGTCAGCATAACGGGTTTCATAGTCGTAGGTATTGACAGCAATAACCTGTTTAATTTTATTTGGAATAGTGGCTGCAATCGTTAATGAGAGAGTCGCGCCAATCGATTCACCGACAAGTGTGACTGTCTCAAGACCCAACTTGTTGATTAGATCAATCATAGATTTTCTTAAGTATGGTTCATCATAGTTTATTTTTTTATTGATGGAGGATTGACCATGTCCTGGCAAATCAACAGCATAAACGGTATAGTTTTTTGCATAAAATGGGATTAATTCACTAAAGAATTCAATCTGCGTTCTTATTGTATGCATCAAGACAAGCGGCTCGCCATGGCCAGTTTTAATTACCCTTAATACTTCACCATCGGTCAGTTTGATAAAAAGCTCTTCACCACTAAACTTTAAGTCTTTTGGTACATTTTCCATTTCATTCTCCATTCATAGATAAGTTGAACTGCAATTTTTAATATTTAACAACTACGCATAATTTATGATTCAAACCGCTTGAAACCACTGAACATTACCCATTGCATCATAAGGACCTTATAGTCTTCTGCTACTTAGCAGTTATAGAGTGTTTAGGATGAGTCTTAATTGGAATGCACAAGATTGCGGTTATCAGAGCTAATGCAATGTGTATTAAATAGGTGGGTCTAAAGTCTGTTACTGTTAGTTGAGACTTTGCTAAAAAAAGTACAGCTATTGACACACCTATTACGGTTCCTATTTGCCGCATGGCTTGATTGATTGCTGAGCCGACTGCATAGTCTTTCGGAGGCAAACCATATACTGCCGCAGAAGATAATGATGGCATCACCAATCCAATAGAAATGCCATTAAGAACTAATCCTGGCAACCAGTCACTTAGATAATTAGGATTTGCATCAGGAATTAATAAAAACCATAGACCGCTCAAAGCAAATAAAAGTGAACCAGTGACCAATAGTGGTCGATGGCCTATTTTAGAAACAATTCTGCCTGATAATATTGCTGTAGGCACAACCGTTAGTGGTCCTGGCATAATTGCTGCACCAGCTAAAGTCTGATTTAAATGCCATATATTTTTCATCCAAAAAAAGAATGAAAAGAACATGATAGAAAATGCGATCGCAAAAGTAATTCCAGCCAGGTTTGCATACATAAATGTTTTGTTTTTAAACAGACTGAGCTCGAACAGTGGTTCAGGATTAAATTTTGCCCAAGGGATGTAACTTAAAATGATTGTAAATCCTAAAACTATTATTCCAATGAGCTCTAAATGATTCCAATCTGCCGACTTCATTTCAACAATACCAAAAGCAATAGCACCAACACCGATAATCAGCTGGAACATGCCAATCCAATCCATGCGCATTTTGTCTCTGGGCTGAGTTGATTCGTGTAATATTTTTGAGCTTTGCCAAATACAAAGTAATCCAATGGGAACATTGATGAAAAATGCCCACTCCCAACCACCGACATCGATAATGTATGACCCGATGCCTGGTCCTAAGGCTGCCGCCAAAGCGCCTACGGCTCCCCATGCACCCATCGCAATCATGCGCTTCTCTTTAGGGAATGCATCGAGCACCAAGGCCAGTGCCGCAGGTGTGAGCAAGCAAGCACCAATTGATTGAAATACTCTTGCTACAATTAACCAAAAAACGCTGGGCGATGCTCCACATGCAAATGAAGCTGAGATAAACAAAAGTGTACCCAGCATAAATATCTTTTTTCTGCCATATTTATCTGCTATTCCACCAGCAGGAATTAGCATTGCAGCATAGACGATCGAATATCCAGTCATAGCCCAAGATAAATCAGTAGCCTTTGAATTTGGAAAGCTATTTAAAATATTATTGAACCCTGCATAGAGAATGGTGCTATCCAGAGATGCCATAAAAATAGCGATACTGGCAACTGCAAATACCTGCCATGCACTGGGCGCGATTTTTACAACCGGTACGTACGTTTGGGTTAGTGATTTCATTTTGTTTATCACTTTCAGATTATTTATTAATTGGTATTAGCCACAGCCCTTAGGTTGTGGCTAACTTAACTTTAATGACTTAAGAAGAAATTAGCCGAATTAACAAATGAGTCGTGATATTGAAAAATTGAGCCATGATTTGAGTCAGGATATAAAATCAATTGAGCGTTGCTTAATTCCTTGTATAAAGTAATCGAACCCTCAGTAGGAAGCATGGTGTCATTGTTACCAGTTACAACTAATACAGGTTGATGGATGGCTTTGAGGGTTTTGTATTCTGGGTCTGGTGTGCTGGTAAACACAATCAGCGCCTTACCGTGAGCATCGGCAATTTCTTTGCTGCTTTCCGGGTCACGATCTTTCGTTCTTGCATACACTCTTGATAAAAATTCACCGCCAGCTTTTTTACCTGCGTCAGACTGCGAGAAGAATAAGTAATCACGTGGGTCAGGTGCAGTTGTTCTAGAAAATGCCTCGCTTAAAACTTGCATCAAATGATTACCACCGCCTTGATGTGTGGTGCCAGCCAGAATTACTTTGTTGACTAAGTCCGGATGCTGAGCAGCTAATTGCTGTGCAATAAATCCACCCATTGAGAACCCAAGCAAATCTACTTTTTTGAAACCTAATGCTTGAATGAAGGCATGGGCATCTGATGACATGTCAGAAACATTGTCTGCAACAACGCCATTGGTAGCACCAACCCCACGATTATTGAACACTACAACAGTTCTAGATTTAGCTAACGCATTCACAACTGCAGGGTCCCAGGCATCCATAGTGCCCGTAAAGTGTTGCAGAAGTATCAAAGGTGTACCCGATTTAGGGCCTAATGTGCGATATGAAAATTTCACACCATTAGCCTCTACATATTTAGTAGGTGCTGTTTCTAGTTTGTCTGCAGCTAACGCCGAGCCTGACTCAACTATTGAAAATGTTGTTGCTATCAAAACTAAAGATTTTAAGAATTTGTTCATTTGTAACTCCTTATCTAATTAATAAAATACCGAACGTTACATAAATGTAATTCATTACATATTGCATTGTCAATAAATTTCTGTAACAATCGGTATATTAATTAATAAAGAGATAGATTATGTTAGAAAAAGTTAAGAAACTACGGGGCCGTCCTAGAGTTTTTGATATGGGTGAGGCTTTGGATAAAGCTTTGGAAATTTTTTGGAAAAGGGGCTTTGAGGGTGCTTCTATAGCTGAGCTAACAGAAACTTTGGGTATTAACAAACCAAGTTTATATGCTGCCTTCGGCAATAAAGAAGAGATATTCAAAAAGGCTTTATCAAGATATGTTGCTGGCCCAGTTGCATTTATCCAAGAGGCAGTAAATCAACCCACAGCTTATGAAGTGGCTCAGAGTTTTTTGACTAAAGCAGTAGAGTTCTTCACAGACACGAATCATCCAAAAGGCTGTTTGATTGTACAAGCCGCACTATCTGTAAGTGCAGATTCTCTTTTGGTACAAGATTTATTAACCAAATATAGATATTCATATGAGCAACAATTAGCAAAACGTTTTGAGAAAGCAAAAGAAGAAGGCGACTTACCTAGTGATGCTAACGCCGAAACTTTAGCTAAATTTCTGTCCACATTACATCAAGGAATGTCCGTACAAGTAACTAGCGGTGCATCAAAAGAAGAGCTCATGCAAATCGTCGAGTTCGCTTTAAAAAGTTGGCCTAGGACAAATTGAGAAGCTCTATGATCAAATACATTTTATTTATAGCGATTTTATTAGTTAGTGTGATTGTATATGCCAATAACAATACAAGCCTGAAGCAAGTGCCTTATAAAAATTTGTTCGAGCAGCCAAGTGACACGAAATCACGTGCCTCAGTTGGCTATATGCTACACCGAGCCTGGGTACAGGTAACCAATAAGAAAGCAGATGAAAATAGTATTAAACAATCATCAGTTTCTATGACGAAATTGGAGCATGATGACTTTTCTGTAACGTGGCTTGGACATGCTACGATGTTAATTAAAGCTGGAAAACTGTGGATATTAACAGATCCAGTTTTTAGTCAATATGCCACACCAACCCCACCGCTAGGGCCTAAACGTTTAGTTCAGCTTCCGTTAGATATGAAGGATTTACCTCATATTGATATTGTGTTGATATCGCACGATCATTATGATCATCTTGATTTACAAACTGTAAGAACACTAGCCAAACAAGAAAATGGTAGCCCATTATTTTTAACTGGGCTAGGTTTGAAATCTTGGTTTGAAGCCAATGTTGATGATGCAAAAGTAGAAGAGCTGAATTGGTGGGACGAAATTAAACTAGGTAATGCAGAGTTTGTATTTGTACCAGCACAACATTCAAGTGGTAGAGCATTCACAAATAAGAACGAAACATTATGGGGAGGCTGGACAGTTGAATACGCTAGTAAGAAATTCTATTTTGCTGGCGATACAGCTTATGAAGAAGAACTGTTTAAACAAATTTCACAAAAAGTTGGCCATATCGATTTTGCGGCTTTACCTATAGGAGCTTACAAACCCCGAAATTTAATGCGTTTCGAACATATGAACCCAGACGAAGCTGTACAGGCTCATCTAGATCTAAAACCAATGAAATCTATTGCAATACATTGGGGGACATTTCAACTTGGTGATGAGACTTCAGATGAAAATCGCGCAGACCTTACCTCTGCTATTGCAAATCAACGCGTAGAAAATTTCAAATTAATAGCCATTGGGCAGACGGAAGAGATTGGTGTTGAAGTTCAGGATTAAGCCTTGACGCACTTCAAGCGGTATTGCAATGAACCTTTACTATATGCTCAACTACTTAAGTTTACATTGATTTGACTACAATACTTATCAACTAAAGATAACTGAAAACTCTCAAAAATGATCATAAATAAAAATGAATTCGACCAACCTATAGGCTATTCAATTGAAGATTGGGTGCCTCGTGAGATACCAGGAAATGTGATTCTAAAGGGTAATTTCTGCACACTTGAACCATTGAGTGTCAATCGTCATGCAGATGATCTCTATGCAGCATATGCAACAGCCCCTGATTCTCGAGATTGGACGTATCTGCCTAATGGACCTTTTACTAATGAATTGGAATACAGGCACTACATTGAAGCTGCTGCTAAAACTTCTGATCCCAAACATTTTGCTGTTGTATCAAACCATTCTAGTAAAGCTGTAGGCAGCTTAGCTTTGATGAGAGTTGAACCTTTACATGGAGTAATCGAAGTTGGGCATGTAGCATTCTCCCCATTACTGAAACAACAAACTGCTGCAACTGAAGCCCAATTTCTGCTCATGGCATACGTTTTTGATGAGCTTAAATATAGGCGTTATGAATGGAAGTGCGATAGCCTCAATGCCCCCTCGCGTAAAGCCGCTGAGCGTTTGGGGTTTAGCTTTGAAGGTATTTTTCGGCAAGCACTCGTTTACAAGGGACGCAGTCGTGATACAGCTTGGCATTCAATTATCGATAAGGAGTGGCCAGTGCTAAAGCAAGCTTTCCAAAGCTGGCTTTCTAAAAGTAATTTCGATGAAAATCAATCACAAATCCAGAGTCTTATTTCTATCAGGCAATCGTTAAGCTGTTAACCAGCCGTACTAAGTGTCGATATTAATACACCTAATTCAAAAATACAGGAGAAGATATAGTATGAAAAAAATATGGGAATAGTTAGTTTGATGTTTTTTTTGTTTAGTTCATTGGCGTTAGCTGAGTGTAAATTGGTGGGGAGCGAAATGAATTCTAAAGGAAATACACATCATAGAGTTTACAACTCAATAATTGTTGATGCGCCGATTGAATTGGTGTGGGAGCGTATTAAGGACTTTCACGATTTCACGTGGGCACCAACCATAATCAAGAAGAATGAAAATGTTGGAAATAAAGATGGTAAGTCTATTGGAGCAAAGAGGTTGTTGAATGGTCAGTTTTTGGATACTTTAATAGGATATTGCGCTATAGAGCATCGTATTCAATATTCGATTGATGATGGACTGTCTCCAATTTCACCAACCGAAATCAAAAATTATGTAGGTGATTTACATTTACTTTCACTACCCTCAGAAAGAAAAACCTTTGTAGAATGGACAGGTTCTTGGGACTCGAATGGAACAGAAGCTGTCGAATTTATGAACAACATTTATGTGCTTTTATTAAAAGATTTAGCTAAGCAATTTTAAAAGTGCACAATGCCGATACTGACTGGTCTACTGGCAGATTCAAGACAGAAGTTCGACTTTTGTTCCATAACTAGTGGAATGGATGAGGAAGAATAAATAGATTTGCATTAAAGCTCGTTAACTAGCTTTATCGTGATCCATATGGCTGCTTTGGGCCGTTTAGTGTCGCAGTATTCGGCCCAAAGCCGATGTTAACTACTAATCTGAGGAATCGCTTGATAGCGCGTATACCTCAAAATGATTTGTTAAAAATGTAAAGCAATCGCCATCACTATTGTTCAGCTAGCTTACAATTTGGTCGGCGCCAGCTTCCTTTAGTCCAGCTGTCGCTTGTGCAGACAAAGCATTAGCAGCTGATTGTGAATCTTGAAATTCTTCAAGCGCATGAACTTGACCCCACTTAAGTGTGAACACATGTAGACCACGGTTAATATATGCATCCCCGTTTAGCAGCGTTGAGGTGCCATCCCACTCGACAAATACATTAGTATTCCACGGCCAACCCACTACCCAAACGTTATTGACCTTGATATGGAGTTTAGGTTGAACACGACCGAGGCGTTCAAACCATTGGCGTACGGATGCTTTATCGTGGCGCTCACCGCCAAGCGCGTGCGTACCTGAAACGCGATGATGGACAGTTGGCGAGAGTGCTTCTACTGCCTCATCAATGCGATGATTATTAACGTGGTCGAAAGTTTGACGAATTTTTTTCTCAACAATGTAACTGTATAACATGTGTGCTTCTCCTATTATTTGGTCTTACATTACCAGTGGCTTTCCTTGACCTGTTTTAATCACCCTTACTGATTAATTACCCATCAGCAATATTGATAAAATATTCAGTACCGCTTATTTTTATATCTTTTGAACTCATATTGCTCTTCCTATAATTATTGCTGCTTAGTTAATGTGTCTGAATTGGCTATGCTTAATACCTTAGAAGAGTGCAAAGTCACGTTACTCTCTTCCCAGCCACCGCCCAGTGTCTTAAATGCAGCAACAGCAGATCGGGCAGATTCGGTTTGTGCTTGCGCTTTTGCATCAGATGTTTTCAACAGATTTTCGTCTGCTTGTAATACCTCAATTAAGCTAACGCCCCCTTTTTGATAAGCCATAAAAGAAGATTTTCGCGCCTGGGTAAGTGATTGCTCGCCTTGTAACAATGCATTTGTCTGCTCTTCACGTTTAACCAAGGCAGAAATGGCATTTTCCACATCTTCTGTCGCACGCAGCGCTGATTGTCGATAGGCTGCCAAAGCTTCTGCTTCCTGACCTTTTGCTTGATCAATCTGTGCATTAATGCGTGCGAAGTCAAACAAGCGCCAGCGTAAACCTACAACGCCAGCTACCTGGTTCGCAGCACTGCTGAATAGATTTCCTCCTGATATAGCTGTAGCACTACCAATCAATAGGTTCAGAGCGAGCTTTGGATAATATTCAGAAACTGCCACGCCAATTTTTGCATTTGCTACAGCTAGACGACGTTCCGCCACGATTAGGTCTGGCCTGCTACGCAGTAAATCCGCAGGCGAACCGATTGAAGATATTTGTGGCGCAACAGGAATTGGACTGACTTTACCCAGTTCGGCTCTGTAAGTGCCGGGCATAACTCCCAGCATCACATCAAGGGAATTCATGGAAGCGTCGAGCGCAGTTTCCAGTACCGGTATAGCCGCTTTAACCTGCGCCACAGCGCCTTCTACTTGCTGCACTTGAAGTCGAGGCGCTAGACCTTTGGAATACAGTAAATTTACTTTTGATAGAAGCTGCTGTTGCGTCTCAAGTTGTTTTCTTGAAATATCAAGCCGAGACTGTAAACCACGAATGGTGATGTAAATGTCTGAGGTTTGTGCAGCAACAGCTAGACGAGTGGCAATCGCTCCCGCTTTGGCCGCTTGGTATTCTGCCACTGCTGCTTCTTGATCGCGTCGCAATCCGCCAAATATATCCAGCTCCCAGCTTGCGTTCAGATTGGCTTCATAAAGATTCGCATTCCTGTTATAGCCAGGTACGGAGTTCAGTACTTGTCCGAGGGGTGATTCCAGCGACTGATGATTTCTTATCGCTTGTGCATTGACATTAGCCGAAGGCAATAATGCAGCATGTGCTGAGCCAAGACCTGACTTAGCTTGTGTGATGCGTGCGGTAGCTTGCGCTATATCCAAATTTTGTTCCAACGCTAACAGCACGAAACGACTTAATTGCGGATCACCGAATCCATCCCACCAAGTAGCAAGATTAGCATTAGCAAAGTCAGGATTAGACAGTGCATTGCGCTTTTCAAGATGAGCTTGGCCAAGGTATTGATTGGATAGCGCTACATCTGGCTTTTTGTAATCTGGGCCAACTGCGCAACCTGCAATCAAACCTGAGCTTAACAAAACAGCAATAGGGCGAGAAATTAACATGGCAATCCTTGAACTTATTCATTTTAGTAAGTGACTATATTACAATATGGTCACTATTTGTCAATCCCTTAAAGTCAAGGTATGCTATAAACATGATTAAAAAACCACAACCCATCCCAAGAGGCCCTTCTGAGCACAATGTTCGTGACCAGATAGTTGAAGCCGCTGCTGAATATTTCAGTCGTTATGGCTACGAGAAAACCACCGTTTCCGATCTGGCTAAAGAAATTGGCTTTTCCAAAGCCTACATCTATAAATTCTTTGCTACAAAGCAAGCGATTGGTGAGGTTATCTGCTCCAATACATTAAGCGCGATATTGAATGCGATTAATGAAGGAATGGTGGATTCTCCCACAGCTTCAGAGCGCTTTCGTCGTATGTTTAAAGCCGCTGTAATAGAAAGCTCAAATCTTTTTTTCCAAGATCGCAAGCTCTATGATATTGCAGCGTCTGCTGCAAGTGAGCAATGGCAATCTACGATAAACTATCAAATTGAAAAAAAGAGAATCATCTTGCAGATAATTCTCGAGGGGCGCGATACAGGGGAGTTTGAGCGGAAAACACCAATAGATGAAACGGTCAATGCCATCTATTTAGTGATGCAGCCTTATACCAATCCGTTGCTACTTCAACACAATCTTGACCATGCTGAACAGGCCCCCATGATTCTTTCTAGTCTGATATTGCGAAGTTTAGCGCCATAAACAACTAAAAATATTATAGTGACTATTGACTTAATTGGTCACTATATAGAAAATGCAGGTTACTACTTTAAAAAGGTGACCTCCATGTTTAGTCGTAAACTTAGTTCAGCCGTTGTTATTAGCCTTTTCCCACTGTCATTTGTTGCATGCACTGAAAAAGCGCCGATTGATCCTCGCACACAAACGCCGCTTGTGAAAACGGTAGCTGTTCAACAGGCATCTGATTCATCCCGCTCGTTCACTGGAATAGTGGCCGCCAGAATTCAAAGCGACTTGGCATTTCGTGTAACAGGAAAAGTGCTTGAACGTTTTGTCAATGCAGGCCAAATCGTTAAGCGGGGTCAGCCACTTATGCGTATTGATCCTATCGATCTGCAATTGACAGCAAATGCACAACGTGAAACCGTATTGGTGGCAAAGGCCCGTGCCCATCAAACAACAGAGGATGAAATCAGACATCGTGGTCTTGTAGAAGAAGGCGCAATCTCTGCTTCCGCCTATGATCAAATAAAAGCGGCGGCAGATTCAGCCAATGCACAGCTCAAAGCAGCCGAAGCCCAAGCAGATGTGGCAAAGAATGCATCAAGCTATGCGTTCTTACTCGCGGGTGCCGACGGTGTTGTGATAGATACATTAGTGGAACCAGGGCAAGTCGTTAGTGCTGGCCAAACGGTTGTGCGTATAGCACATTCAGGCAACCGAGAAGCTGTCGTTAATCTACCCGAAACGCTTCGCCCAGTATTAGGTTCAATTGCGCAGGCAAAACTATACGGTAAGGATAATCTGACCGTTCCAGCAAAACTCAGGCAGCTTTCAGAGTCAGCAGATGGAGTGTCGCGCACGTTTGAAGCGAGATATGTACTAAATGAAGCATTAGCCAAGGCACCACTTGGCGCGACTATCACTATCCAAATCAAGGAAAATAGCACTTCGTCGAAAAACGGCTTAGCAGTACCCATTGGCGCGATTTTCGATGCTGGTAAAGGTTCGGGAGTTTGGGTGCTTGAGGGTAGTCCAAGCCACGTAACTTGGCATCCAGTAAAAATTCTGAGCATAAGTGATGATGCCGCGAGGGTAGAGGGTGATATCAAGATAAATGATCAAATTATCGCGATTGGTGCCCATCTTCTGCACGAAGGCGAAAAAGTCAGAGTTGCTAGTAGCGACGACAGTCCTTCCAATAAAAATTCTGCAGCTTTGAATCCAAATCATGGAGTGGCAAAATGAGCGGCTTTAACCTTTCAGCGCTTGCAGTGCGTGAGCGCTCAATCACCTTCTTCCTGATTATCCTGATTACCATTGCAGGTACCATTGCCTTTTTCAAGATGGGCCGGGCCGAAGATCCCCCATTTACGATTAAGATAATGACCGTCATTACTGCTTGGCCTGGTGCAACGGCACAGGAAATGCAGGATCAGGTTGCAGAAAAAATTGAAAAACGCATGCAAGAACTGCGCTATTACGACCGTACGGAAACCTTTACCCGACCTGGCCTAGCTTTTACAACAGTCACCCTGCTTGACAGCACGCCACCCTCCGAAGTCAAAGAAGAGTTCTACCAAGCACGAAAAAAAATAAGTGACGAGTCAAAAAATTTACCAGCAGGCGTCATCGGCCCCATGGTCAATGACGAATATGCCGACGTTACGTTTGCTCTATTTGCATTAAAAGCAAAAGGAGAACCACAACGGTTGTTAGCACGCGATGCAGAAAACATGCGCCAGCGCCTGTTACATGTTTCAGGAGTGAAAAAAGTCAATATTATCGGCGAACAACCCGAACGTATTTATGTCGCTTTTTCGCATGAGCGCTTGGCGACATTGGGGATTTCACCGCAGGAAATTTTTTCCGCGCTGAATAACCAGAATGCCTTAACACCAGCTGGCTCAATTGACACCAAAGGTACAAAAGTATTTATACGGATTGAAGGTGCTTTTGACCAATTGCAGAAAGTTCGAGATACGCCAATATCTGCAAAAGGCCGGACATTAAAGCTATCAGATGTAGCAACTGTAGAACGTGGTTACGAAGACCCTTCGACATTCTTTATCCGAAACAATGGCGAGCCAGCACTGTTACTGGGTATCGTGATGCGTGAAGGCTGGAATGGCCTTGATCTGGGCAAAGCATTGGATGCAGAAGTCTCCTCAATTAGTGCTGATTTGCCTCTGGGCATGAATTTGACCAAAGTAACTGACCAGGCTGTGAACATCGAAACTTCAGTTGATGAGTTCATGGTCAAATTCTTTGTTGCACTTTTGGTCGTAATGCTGGTGAGTTTCTTAAGCATGGGTTGGCGCGTTGGTTTAGTAGTTGCGGCTGCCGTACCCTTGACACTTGCTCTTGTATTTGTCGTGATGGCTGCCACTGGTAAAAATTTCGACCGTATTACATTGGGGTCACTGATTTTGGCGCTTGGCCTACTGGTTGACGACGCCATTATTGCGATCGAAACAATGGTGATCAAAATGGAGGAAGGCTACAGCCGTATTGCTGCGTCAGCTTATGCATGGAGCCATACCGCAGCCCCAATGTTGTCTGGCACTCTAGTGACTGCCATTGGCTTTATGCCCAACGGTTTTGCACAATCAACAGCTGGCGAATACACCAGCAATATGTTCTGGGTCGTAGGTACTGCGCTGATTGCATCCTGGATAGTCGCGGTGGTATTTACGCCTTATTTAGGTGTTAAGATGCTTCCAGAACTGAAGAAAGTTGAAGGAGGTCATGATGCGATTTACAGTACGCCTAATTACAAACGCTTTCGTTCGCTGTTGGGAAAAGTCATTCAACATAAATGGATTGTCACTACCATCGTCATCGGTGCTTTTGTAGTCTCTATACTCGGCATGGCTATTGTGAAGAAACAATTTTTCCCAACCTCAGACCGTCCTGAAGTATTGGTCGAAGTTCAAATGCCAGATGGCACATCGATTGCACAGACCAGCTCTGCCACGGCAAAAGTTGAAGCATGGCTGGCAAAACAGAAGGAGGCGAAAATTGTAACCTCTTATATTGGGCAGGGTGCGCCACGGTTTTACCTCGCCATGTCACCTGAGTTACCTGATCCGTCATTTGCGAAGCTTGTTGTACGTACGGATAACCAAGAGGAACGTGAGGTTCTGAAGCTAAGACTACGTAAGGCCATCGCGGATGGATTAGCTCCTGAAGCCCGCGTACGAGTGACACAACTGGTATTCGGACCGTATTCCCCTTATCCAGTGGCTTTTCGTGTCGCTGGGCCAGACCATGAAAAATTGCGGAAAATTGCAACTGAAGTGCGTCAAGTGATGGATGCAAGCCCGATGATGCGAACCGTTAATACCGATTGGGGTGATCGTGTGCCAGCCCTGCACTTTACGCTTAATCAAGACCGACTTCAGGCCGTTGGACTAACTTCAAACAGCGTCTCACAGCAACTTCAGTTTCTACTAAGCGGCGTACCCATCACTGAAGTTCGTGAGGATATTCGCTCGGTGCAGATTGTTGGTCGTGCAGCAGAAAATATGCGCCTAGACCCTGACAAAATATCTGGTTTTACACTCATCGGTTCAGCAGGGCAACGTGTCCCGCTATCGCAGATTGGATCTGTCGATATTCGCATGGAAGAGCCTACTCTTCGTAGACGTGACCGCACACCGACTATTACCGTACGTGGTGATATTGCGGATGACTTGCAGCCGCCAGAAGTGTCAGTTGTAATCCTGAATCAATTACAACCTATTATTGCTGAACTTCCAGCTGGTTACCAGATTGTAGAGGCAGGCGCTACTGAAGAATCGGGCAAGGCAACCAAAGCACTGTTGCCTTTGTTCCCAATCATGATTGCGCTTACCTTGCTAATCATCATTCTTCAGGTGCGCTCGATTTCATCCATGATTATGGTATTTGCTACCAGTCCGTTAGGTTTAATCGGGGTAGTTCCAACGCTGCTACTGTTCCAGCAACCCTTTGGTATTAATGCGCTGGTTGGCCTGATCTCACTGTCTGGCATCTTAATGCGTAATACGTTGATCCTCATTGGGCAGATCGAGCATAACTTGAAAGAAGGATTAAAGCCTTTTGACGCAGTGGTCGAAGCTACAGTACAACGAGCCAGACCAGTAATCCTTACTGCATTGGCTGCGATTCTGGCGTTTATCCCACTTACCCATTCAGTATTTTGGGGAACATTGGCATATACCCTGATTGGCGGCACTTTCGCCGGCACAGTATTGACCCTTGTGTTCCTTCCAGCAATGTATGCCATCTGGTTCAAAATTAGGCATCCAGTTAATGCAACTGAGAGAATCTCAATAGCTCTAGGTGCTAGTTCTTAAGCTACATATTACTACATAGCCATCTTACGCTTCGAGCACTCTTATTCCCATGAGCGCTCGAACAAAGAGGCTTTTGATTAGCTATTTAAATGTCAGCTTTGGGCCGAGAGAAGAATGTTAATTAACTTTAATTTGTTGCACAACAATTAAAAAAAGCCTGAATTTTTTAGGCTTTTTTAATTGCAAATTATGGAGTCTTTAGTTGCAACTTATGAGGGCAAAATTGCAGCTTATGGGGTCACTTACACTTCAATAGTAACGAATTAATTGAAATAGATACTGGTATGTCACAAATGACTTTGCTCGGTACTCGCCTTCCTGAAAATGTATTGAAGATAACAGGACTTTAACTAATCAGAAATTAGTTATATCTAAAGTAGATAAAAATCTAGTGGGGTATATACCAATCTGTATACTTGCGCTATACTAACCTGTATATCCATCGTGATATACACTCTTAACCCAAGGAGCTTATAATGAAATACAGTGTATTAGTTGCATCGTTATTAGTTAGCACATCTTTCAATGTATTTGCTGGTGAAGCAAAAACACTTAAAGTGCATGAAGAAGTCACAATCAATGCTTCAGCAGACAAAGTTTGGGTAAAAGTAAGTAATTTTAATGATCTAGGTGTCTGGCATCCTGCAGTTAAATCTACTGAAATCGTTTCAGGAGAAAATAATAAAGTGGGTGCTGAGCGCTTATTAACTCTTCAAGATGGTGGCACCATCAAAGAGAAACTACTTGGCTACAATGCCAAAGCAAAAAATTTCAAATACGCAATCGTTGAAGGCGTACTTCCTGTAACTAGCTATGTATCAATAGTCACAGTTAAGCCAGCAGGCAAGGAAAAATCAATTGTGGTATGGAATGGTACTTTCAAACGTAAAGATACTTCAGCAACACCTGCGGAAGGCCAGGATGATGCTACAGCAGTTAAAGTAATCACTAGTGTTTATCGTGGTGGTTTAGATAATTTGAAAAAAATATCAGAATAATTTCAAGAGTTGTTCAATTAAAAAGAGGCTAAATGCCTCTTTTTTGTTAGCGATGAGTTAGAACGAATGTCTGCTAAGGGCCGAAAGAGTTGGTAATAAACGGCCCAAAGCAGACATACGAAATCAAACATCCCCATATGCTTTTTTCAGTTTGGGTTTGATAACATATCTAGATAATGTAACTCCAGAGGCGCACGTAACATGTCAGGCAAAGTTTTCATAAATTCCTGCATGTATGGCATTTTAAAATGCTGATCTAGGTCGCTTCGATCATACCAATTCTCATACATAACAAATACGGTAGGATCATCTGAAGATTGGTGTAAATCATAATTTATACATCCGGGCTCGGATCTACTAAGATCAATTAACGATTTTAGCCGATTTGCCAACTCGTCTTTGCATTCTGGTTTTGCATATATAAATGCAACCAAAGTTAATTTCTTTTTCATGTTATATCCTTTAAATAGTTTCAAATAAAGATTTATGGCTAGATTCAATCGAATTTTCGTTTGGATAATTAGTCACAACACGGTCAATTTCTAAACGCAAACTTTTGAACATGTTCTCGATGTCATTTTTATTCATACGACTCACGGCTGGAGCGATAAAAGTCGCAGCCAAATTTATTCCACAGAACTTCAGAACTCCGCCAATGAAAGGCTTCAACATTTGCTCAATTGATCCGGTGTAATTGCTATCAGCAATTAGCTCTTCTCTTGTAGCTCCGGTTGTCAAAGAGAGCATTGCGCGTTTACCTTTTAACAAGCCATTTTCAAACATGTGCTCATCGTCGTAGGCAAAACCATTGCCCAAAACTCTTTCCACCCAGCCTTTGAGTATTGCAGGAACCGAATACCACCAAAGTGGAAATTGAAAGATGATTAAGTCAGCGTCTTTCACAACATTTTGCTGACTTAATATCTCTTGGTGATAGCTATTGGATACACTTGCATTACGCTGTTCATGAGCCAAGGAAAAACGCAGTGGGTTACTTCTTCGACTGAAGTCAGCTGTAGAAGGCGCCATTATGAATCCATCAGCATAAAGATCAGATATTTCAACTGACCATCCATGAAGCATCAACTGCTCAATCATCACAGCCATCATTGAATGGTTCATACTTAAAGGCTCGGGATGAGCGATAACAATTAGTGCTTTCATGATATTTCTCCGTAAAGTTGGTTAGCCGTAAACTCGTTCCCAAACCCAAGCATCTTTGGGAGAAGATTCCATTTCCCAAAATATGTCTGCTACATCTCGGGATTCTTGCGAGTCTGGATTAATAAGCTTGCTAACCGTTACTGTACCAATCTGTATTCCTTTAGCTTTGAACGGTTCGAACATGCCATTCACGAGGGCACGGATACCAGCCTTACCGATACTTAATGGCAGAAAGTCTGGAGATGGATTGATACCAAAGCCGCCACCTGTGATGAAAATTGAACCTTCGTTTTTAAGCGACATGCCAATTTCAGCAGCACGCACTGCAACTAGAGCACTGGTTAAATTGATATTAATATCTGATTCTAGTTGCTCTCTGGAGTGATCAATCAATGTCATAGGCTTGAGATTTCCAACTTCATCATAGCGAAGCACGCCAGCGTTATATAGGACTGTTAGTCGAGAACCTTTTGCTAAGCGACTGACCAGGTTATCAACTTGCGCTGGATCATTAGCATCCACAACTTCAAGTGTTGCTTGTATCCCATATGTATTCAACTTTTCAGACTGAGCTTGCAGATTTTGAAGGTTGCGAGAAGAGAGCACAATTTCGTAACCCTCACTTGCAAACCGTTGGGCCGTGGCTAAACCAATGCCAGGACCAGAGCCAATAATGAGTAATGTTTTTTTCATGATTTATCCTTTCATTAATATATTCATAGTTGGTCGCCTACCAATCTCCAGAATACCTGTGCTGGAGATTGGTGTGACTCAAGCAAAATCAGTAGAAACCGCTAAATCTTTCCAGGTATCCAATTCTTTCTGAACGAATTGATTCTTTTCAGTGATCTTTTGGACGGTATCTGAACCTAATGGCAATCTCAGAGGAGGATTCTCACTATCTACTAATTCCAAGATTGCTTTAGATAATTTAGTAGGATCGCCTGGTTGAGCATGATTAGCTGATGCCGCAAAGTCACGCATAGCGCCTACAGTTTCAGCATATTCTGCAAAGTTATTCTTGGTGGAAACTAGTGAAGTACTGTCGAGAAAATCTGTGCGGAAGAAACCTGGCTCGACAGTTGTTGCTTTGATTCCGAATGGTTGGAGTTCATATGCCAGTGATTCTGTCAGGGCCTCAACTGCAAACTTGGTAGCGCAATACACCCCCCAGCCTGGATAAGAAGCATAACCGCCGATTGATGAAATATTAATGATGTGGCCACTAGCCTGTTTGCGCATGTATGGCACAACTGCACGAATAACATTCAATACTCCAAATACATTGGTATTGAATAAATCTTTTACTTCTTGGTCTCCTGATTCCTCAACTGCTCCCAGTAACCCATAACCTGCATTGTTTACAAGAATATCGATACGTGAAAAGTGTTGGATAGATTGTTCTGCTGCTTCAATGGCGGCTTGCTCACTTGTTACATCTAACTTCAACGCCAACAAGTTAGGGTGACTGCCTAAAGCATTAATGACAGTTTGTGGGTTACGAGCCGTAGCAACCACCTTATCGCCACGTGCTAACGCATCTTTAGCGATTAATGCCCCAAAACCTCTTGATGCGCCAGTAATAAACCATACTTTTGAATTTGTACTCATGATGTTCTCCTGTTGTTTAAATGTGCTGCGAAGTGCAGTACGTGGAAGCCATCATAGTTATTCTGGATTGATAATAAAATACACAATATAATTGTTTAATTATCAACTAAAGGTTGTTTATATGGAGTTAACCCGTGCTTTAACCATGTTTCTAGCTGTTGCCAATACGATGAGCTTTAGAAAGGCAGCAATGGATGAAGGTGTGTCTCCACAGGCCGTCAGCAAGGCCGTTAAGCATTTGGAGAAAAATCTTGGAGTGAAGCTACTCCACAGAACGACGCGCCATCTCAGCTTAACGGAAGAAGGGGAGCGATTATTTCAAAATGCTAATCCTGGTATGCAAATGTTGAGTGATGCATTGGGAGAGCTTCAAGAAAATAAACGTGGCATGAGTGGTCGCATTCGATTGGCGGCCCCACTGGCCTTCGGCAATCGAGTTCTGGTGCCACTTATTCATGAGTTTCAATTGTCTTATCCGGATGTGCATTTTGATCTAATGCTGAGTGATGCTTTTGTCGACACCATCAGTCAAAGAATTGATGTTGGTTTCAGAACAGGGCTTTCACCTGAGAGAAACGTAATTTCCAGAAAACTGGGAGACATCGTATCTGTTATCTGTGCAGCGCCATCTTATCTTGAGAAATATGGAATACCCTCCAACATGGAGGAAATCCAAAGTCATCGCTGCACGGGGTTTCTGCATCCCCAAACTGGCAAAGAAATGCCATGGGAGATTCAGGTGGATGGGGAGCTTACATATGTACATGTGCCAGCAATTGCCAGATTCAACAACATTGAAGCTGAGATTGATGCAGTAAAGCTTGGATTAGCTATAGGGCAGTTAAGTGAATATCTTGTTAAGCAAGAGCTTGATACAGGCGCATTGGTTAGATTAATTCCAGAAGGGACAACTGCGAGATTGGGGATCTATATGTACTACACAGAAAGAACTAAAATTCCATTCCGGGTACGTCAATTTATCGACTACTGTCACAGTAGATTTCTAAATAAATAAAACTTATGGAAATTTTGGCAAGATGATTGAAACTTTGAAAGTCTGCTTTGGGCCGAATCGAGACATTAGTTTTTTAATTCTTGCCCTTAAAGTTTATGTTTGCATTTATTAAAGATACAGATATTCCAGAAATATCCAATATTCATTAATAGGATTGCGACAAAATTTTCTTAGTAGTATCAAAAAAAGCTCTTAGTAAGAGCTTTTTTAGTTTTAATACTCGACAGACTTTATTTTTCCCAATCATCATAGTTAGTAAAGTGCGACCTGCACAGATAATATAAAGAGCCCTGATTTCTCAGGGCTTTTTTGTTGGGGTGTTGTTCTATCTAACTTTAACTTTCCCATACCTCAAGAAAATACTCGGTAGCAAAATAAGGTTCAGTAATGTAGAAGTAAGCAAGCCGCTTACTACAACCACTGCTAGTGGATATTCGATTTCATACCCCGAGACTGAGCCTTTGAAGATGATTGGGATTAATGCCAATGAGGTGGCCAACGCGGTCATGATAATTGGTACTAGGCGTTCTTGTGAGCCACGTTTTACAACATCTAGTCCGTGGTCATAACCCTCATTCATCATCAGGTGCCTGTAGTGGCTAATTAGCAGAATACCGTTTCTAGCGGCAATGCCCAGCACCGCAATAAAACCCACCATAGAACCAAGCGAGACAACGCCACCAGATAAAAATACTCCAATCACGCCGCCCATGAGTGCAAATGGCAATGAGGCTAAAAAGATAAGCGTGTGTTGATAGGATTTGAAATCTACATACACGATTAGGACTATGGCTAATATCATCAGCATAGTGAGGCCAAGCAGTTTTTGGGTGGCGGCTTTCTGCGCAGTATGTTCACCTAAAAACTGTGGGTAATATCCAGCCGGGAAAGTCATTGCAGATACTTTACTTTCTACCTCAGATGCTACTGAGCCTAAGTCACGATCTTTGGCATTTGCAACAATATCGATGCGTCTGGAAACAGCTTCGCGCTTTATTTCATTTGGCATACCTACAAAGTAAACATCTGCGACATCTTTGATTCTAAGCTGTGGCCCAAAAGCAGAGTCTATCGGCAGTTGTTGAATTGCATGTAAATCCAACTTACTTTCTTGACTGCCAATGACAACTACATCCACTCTTTGCTGTGTTTTATATACTTCACCGACTTTGGTGCCTTTAAGTACCGTGCTTGTTACTTTGCGTATGTCATTGGTATTGATGCCATAACGTTGTGCAGCCTCTGGTTTAAGGCGAATTTCAATTTGAGGGATTAGTACTTGTGGCTCCACTTTTAAATCTGCGATGCCCTGTACTGACTGCATAGTGTTTTTAATCGCTTCAGCTTGCTCCCTTAGCACAGCTAGGTCTGGGCCAAAAAGTCGCACCACTATGCTAGAGCTGGTGCCTGATAATACTTCTTTACTGCGTTCTTTTAAGTAGGTTTGCACATCAGTAAAAATGCCTGAGTAGCCTTGCATCGTCTGCTTAATCGCTGAGACTGTTTGCTCATAATTAACGTTAGGGTCTACGCTTACCCATAACTCGGTAAAGTTAGGGCCAACGACTTCATCGGCAGCTTCTGCGCGGCCAATATGTGCGCCAAAGTTTCTTACACCAGGAATTGCTAGTAAGTCATGGCTTGCACGTATACTCATTTTTTTCATTTGCTCAATTGATGAGCCTGGGCGCTCTAGAAAATGCATTAGAAAATCTGTTTCTTTAAACTCTGGTAAAAATTCAGAGCCTAAGAAAAGTGCGCCTGTACTTGTAGCCATAAATGCCATGGCTGCTGCAACAAACACCTTTTTTGGTTTGGCTAGTATGGCATTTAATAACTTTGCATACCTATTGTGTAACCAGCTGACGATAGCGATATCATGTTCTGCATGTTTTGTATCCAGTAACAAGAAAGACAATGCAGGCGTTACCACTAGCGCTACAATCAAGGACGCCAAAATGGCAAGCAAATATGCCATGGCTAAAGGTTTAAAGAAAGCGCCTGCAATACCATCTAAGAACAGCACTGGCAGAAAAACCACCATGACAATCATCGTGGCATAGACCACTGCGCTACGCACCTCTAGTGATGCGTTCACGATGACACTGAGTTTGGACTTTGGTGAATCTAATAGTTGGTTTAATTTTAAACGTCTGATGATGTTTTCTACATCAATAATCGCATCATCCACTACCTCACCAAGTGCAATGACTAAGCCCGCGATGACCATGGTGTTCATGCTCACATTAAATGCGGTTAGCACTAAAACAGCACTGATGAGTGATAGTGGAATCGCGCAGATGCTAATTAGCGCAGCGCGTTTGTTACGTAAAAATACCATGAGAATAAGCATTACCAGCAATGCACCTAGTAACAGCGCATTTTTTAAATTATCTATCGCACGCTCAATAAAAGTGGCAGGCCTAAAAATAGTGGAATCAATCTCTAGCTCTTTGAGCGCAGGCTTGAGTTCGGCGATAGCAGCTTCTACATTTTTGGTAACTTCAATGGTATTGGCATTAGGGTGCTTTTCTACAATCAGTAACAAGCCATCACCGTGATTGATGACTGCATCACCAATAGCTGGTGGTGTACCAATCACAATGTCTGCAACATCTCCTAAGCGTATCGGCGCGCCATTTTTAAAATCTACAACTGTGTTTGCTAACTCTTCTGGCTTTGTACTTAAGTTTTTATGGCGTATGGCAATACGCTGATTAGGTGAATCCACAAAC
>Ga0207968_100278_pt1 | contig 20908 bp, 22 predicted proteins | sample LakWasMet21_HOW5_2_FD_183867 | JGI IMG/M metagenome (GOLD analysis project Ga0207968, IMG submission 183867) | Freshwater sediment methanotrophic microbial communities from Lake Washington under simulated oxygen tension - Sediment Metagenome... | ecosystem: Environmental > Aquatic > Freshwater >...
TTTCTTGTGATAAATTATTGACAGCTTCGGCATTTGCCTGGCCACTGGCTATGTTTATTAATTTATAAATTGAATCAAATATTTTTTCCATGTTTTATAGGGCAGTTTAAAATGAGTACTTAAACGTAAAACAAATTAAAACAAATATTATTACTTCTTATATCTATTTTGTTTGACTATGGTGAATCTAACTATTTTTTTCTAATACTTTTGTTTTAAATAAACCTCTTCAATTATTTTTAAATCACTGTAGGCTAATGTTTCATGTTCTTTTTGGAACAATGCCGGATTTTCATAGTACATTAAAATGCCAATAGGATATTCTTTATAAATATAAGTAATACCACGTGTTTTAGGCTTTAGTAAAAATATTTCTTTCATATGATCGTCTTCGTTCCATACTTCCAATAAATAGGTCACAACATCATTTTTCAAATAATATTTTTTGAGTAAGCGCGCTTCTTTTTTATGTTGTATGACCGACTTCTCTTTATTGACAGGATAGATCAAAATAGTGCTACCCATGTATTTCAGAAATTGAAACTCTTTTTCACTCTCGCCTCTTATCTTAATAGGAATCCAAAGAAATTTAAAATCCTCATCATCATTTTGAGTGTAGTAAAATGGCAACTGAAGTTTTATCGGAAAATATTTTCGCTTGCTTATTTTTAAGCGACTAATTCTAACAGAAACAATTAACACCAATAATCCTTCTTTGAAAAGATTATTTAAAACGGATTTCACGGCAAACAAAAAGTCTATATAATAAAAAGCATAAATAAATTCCAATACCAGTAAGGATGCATACCAAAATAGTATTGTTTTGTATAAAGCTGTAGTTGAAGCAATTTTTTGATAATTAAAATAGGGCGAATAATTTATTGTATTATTAAACATCTGGATCCAAAAATTAATCCCTATTAAATAAACAACAGTTGCTAAAAAAGGAGTGAGTATACCAATAAATTCCTGAGTTAAAAAGAAATCAAATAATCCATGTGATGCAATAGCAACACTAATTCCTACAATGGAATTAATATATACATTTCCTTTATTAAAAATTTTATATCTGTATAAGCCATACACACAAATGCTTGTATTAATAATATGGGCCAAACAGGCAATGATGGTTCTTCCGGTGATTGTTTGGGAACCGTAATTATTATAATAAATAAAATTCTCTCGTATAGAAAAACCTAATGCTACAATGCCTGCAAATAATAAATAATCAATGGGTTCGCTAATTCGTTTTTTAAGAAGGATAAAGGCAATGCACACACCGAATAGCTTTACAAGTTCTTCGGTAACGCCAATGCCAAAAATGGAATAAAGAAAATCATTAACAAATTCACCATCAAAGTTAAATCCCACAGAGTTTAGTCCTGAGTAGATCCATAAGGCTAAAGTAGGGGTAAGATATCCGATAGAAAAAGCGATACAAATATCAATTGTTCGTTCTGCTTCCAGCATATCAATTTTCCGAAAATAAGCGAGCCAGAGCATAGCACCTATCACTGCGCCAAGGATTGGGAATATTAAATAGATATGGTAGGCGGTTATCACGAGAGGTCTTAAATAAAAAATCCCTCCACCAACCGGGGAGGGATTTTATTTTTATAAAAGCATAGCTTAGTTGTTAATGCTGATTTTTTTGTCTAATTCTTCGATATAAGCTTTAAAGCGTTTATCAGTATCCATTAAGTTATTTACTGTACGGCAAGCATGTAATACAGTAGCGTGATCTTTACCACCGCAATGCATACCAATAGTAGCTAAAGATGATTTAGTCATACTCTTAGCAAAGAACATGGCAATTTGACGAGCCTGAACCACTTCACGTTTACGAGTTTTCGATTTCATTAAGTCGATGTTTAGGTCGAAATAATCGCAAACTACTTTTTGGATATAGTCGATAGAAACTTCGCGAGCAGTTGACTTCACAAATTTGTCGATCATTTGTTTCGCTAATTCTAACGTGATCGTTTTTTTGTTTAAAGAAGATTGCGCTAATAATGAAATTAAAGCTCCTTCTAATTCACGTACGTTTGAAGTGATGCTGTAAGCTAAATACTCACAAACTTCTTTAGGTAATTGAATCCCTTCGTTATACACTTTCTTTTCTAAGATCGCGATACGAGTTTCTAAACCAGGAGTTTGTAAATCTGCGCTTAAGCCCCATTTGAAACGAGATAATAAACGTTGTTCAATTCCTTGCATTTCAACAGGTGCTCTATCAGCCGTTAAGATGATCTGTTTACCTAATTGGTGTAAGTGGTTGAAAATATGGAAGAATACATCCTGAGTTTTTTCTTTTCCGGCTAAGTATTGAATATCGTCAATGATTAATGTGTCGATCATTTGATAAAAATGAACGAAATCATTTTGATTATTGTTTTTGATAGCATCAATAAATTGAGCAATAAATTTTTCTGATTGAACGTAAAGAACTGTTTTATTAGGGAAGTTCTTTTTGATCTCAATACCAATAGCTTGCGCTAAGTGAGTTTTACCTAAACCAACACCGCCATATAATAATAATGGGTTAAAAGCAGTTCCTCCCGGTTTTTGAGATACAGCATAACCGGCAGAACGAGCTAAACGATTACAATCACCTTCAATAAAGTTTTCGAAAACGTAGTTAGGGTTTAATTGAGACTCAACAGATACTTTTTTAAGACCTGGTATAATGAATGGGTTTCTTATTGCGCCATTGCTAATATCAATTGGCATTGAAACCGGATTGTTTCTTAAGTTGGTGTTAATGTTCGGAACTTTAAGCATAACTGCTTTTTCAGATTTACCTGTTCCGTTATCCATTACAATGCTGTATTCAATTCTTCCTTCGGCACCTAATTCTTTACGAATTACTTTCTTTAAAATTGTAATATAATGTTCTTCTAACCATTCATAAAAAAATTGTGATGGTACTTGTATATTTAAAACGTTATCCTGAATCTTTATTGCTTTAATCGGTTCAAACCAAGTTGCAAAATTTTGAGGGCTTACATTATCCTGAATTACTTTGAGGCAATTCTTCCACACGGTCTCTGCTGTTTTTTCCTTCATATTATAAAAAAGTTTTAAAGTATATAGTGTTTAGTCTTATTAACAATTCTGAGTTTGTAAATATATATCGATTATTTAATCTCGCAAGAGAAAAATGAATAAATAATTTCAAAAAATTTTCGTTTTGGGCTTGCTTTTTTAAATTTTTCTGTTATCTGAATTATGAGAGATTTTTTTCTTACCATGAGAAAAGAACACATCTACTTTTCCTAGCCAAATTCCTGCCCAACCAACTTGTGTTACAAATACTTCTTTACCCACTCTGTTAGCCACTTTTACAGGGTGTTCCAGAAAGGTATGAGAATGCCCACCGATGATCAGATCAATATTTTCGGTTTGTGGAGCCATGCTCATGTCGCTTATTTTTTTGTCGTTATAAGAAAATCCTAAATGCGATAATGCAATGACATAATCGCAGCCTAAATCCTGTTTTAATAATTTAGCGGTTGCGTTGGCAATTGGTAATGGGTTTTGGTAGACCGTTTCTTTGTACATTTTTTTGTCAACTAAACCATCTAATTCAATTCCGTAACCTAAAATGCCGATTTTTATACCACTTTTTGTAAAAATCTTGTAGGGAGAAATCTTGTTATTTAAACACGTATTAGAGAAATTATAATTACAATTGATAAATGAAAATTTAGCATGAGGCATTTGTTTTTCAATATTCTCAATACTCAAATCAAAATCATGATTACCAATTGTAGTGGCATCGTAACCCATCATACTCATTAATGTGTATTCTAACTCGCCCTGATATAAATTGAAGTAAGGCGTACCCTGAAAGATGTCTCCGGCATCTAATAATAACACGTTTTCATTCTCTTTTTTTATTTGCTCTACAATGGCTGCTCTGCGTGCAAAGCCACCCATATTGGCAAATTTAGGGTCGTTGCTGGGAAAGGGTTCAATGCGACTATGAATATCATTGGTGTATAAAATAGTCAACTTTGTAAGATCTTTGCTGATGAGCGTTTCTTTTGACAATGCCGGAAAACCAGCTAAAACAGCGGTTGTGCCTGCAAAATATTTTAAAAAATCGCGTCTATTTTGATATTGAAATTCTGCCATCTAAATACGGTTTTAAAGTTTTTCCTTGTTTGGTTATATCATTGCAGTAGTTAATTACTACATCTCTCAGTAAGGCATTCATTGGTTTTCGTTCAATGGCATTTTTAAAGAAGGTATAATTATCACCACCATTAGCTAAATAATCGGATGTAACTACCCAATAGTTTTTTGATTCATCAAATGCTTTTCCATTAATGGTAATATCAGTAGGAGTTGTTCCTTTCATGATCATTCTCATACCTCCAACAGGAATACCACCTTTTTCTACGATCTTATAGCACATGTCTTTGAATTGAGAGCCACTTAACTTTAGTAATACTACTTCATTATCAAAAGGCATTAATTCAAAAATATTTCCAATGGTGATATCGCCTTTTGGTAAAGAATTACGAAGTCCACCTTTGTTGAATACTGCTGCATCCAAAATGGCAGAATCTTTTCCTAATAATAGTTTGGTTTCATAAATAACACCATCGCAAAAAAAGTTTCCTAGTGTACTTTCCACATCAGCTTTTATAAAGGCATTTTCTGCTTTTGCAATCACTTTATGCATTTGTTCGTCATGCGATTTTTTATAAGGCACTATAGCTTTGTAAATGCTGCTGTCAATTTCATTTTTATTAATGATATAATGCGACTCTGCAACATTAGATACTATCGCTTTGTGCTGACAGCCGGATAAACTAATAAGTGCTGAAAAAAATATCGAACAGAAGAATAATTTCATGAATTTATAAAGTAAATTAGGAGTCTTAAAGATACGTTTTTTTATGATAAAATCCGAAACATCAGTACGTGTAAGATATGGTGAGACCGACCAAATGGGTTTTGTATATTATGGGGTATATGCCCAATATTATGAGGTGGGAAGGGTAGAGGCAATGCGCAGTTTAGGGTTTAGTTACCGCGAAATGGAAGAAGCGGGTGTATTGATGCCGGTGATCAATCTTAACATTAATTATAAAAAACCAGCTTTATATGATGATGAAGTAAGGATCGTAACTACCATTACAGAAATGCCATCTGTGAGAATTACATTTCACTACGAATGTTTTAATCAAAAAAATGAATTGCTTAATAATGGTTCTGTAACTCTGGTGTTTATTGATAAAGTAAAAAATAAACCAATGCAGCCGCCTCAATGGTTTTTAGATGGGTTTATGAAGAAGTTTAATTAATTACGAATATAAATACGAATCTGGGTTTGTTACAGATAGGGATTTGTATTTTTGTGTAAATCCGTAATTAGAATCTTATTTCGCAACCAGGTAACAAGGCTTTTAATTCTTCTATGTATTCTTTAGAAAAATTATTTCCACGAACATCAAGTAGAGTAAGGTTTTCGAGCTGAGAGATGGAATCCGGTAATTTTTTCAGGAAATTATTTTTTACAGAAAGTAATCGTAAATTTTTCGCTAAATAAATCTGATAAGGAATTTCATTGAGTTTGTTAGCATCTAAAACCAACACTTCTAATGTATTAAACCGCTCAAAATGTTTGGTGATGTAAAATACATTTGCGTTAGTCAAGTTTAAATAATTCAAATTCGGAATTTTAAATATTTCCTTTGGAAAGCTATCTAATACACAGTTTTCAATCGTTACATCTTTTAAATTTTTTAAATAGCGTAAGGAAGTAGGCAAACACAATGTATCATTAGTGGAAGAAATTTTCAATGTTTTTAATTTACTTAAATATGCGATATCTGCGGGAATACTATCGAATTTTGCTCCGAAAAACTCCAGATAATTTAAATTAGCTAACTTTTTAAAATCTGAAGGGAAGCTTTCAAATTCATTGTTATAGCTGGCAAAATAAACCAAATTATATAGATCGCTAAAGCCGGGAGGAAAGGTTTTTATTTTATTACCACTTAATTTTAAAGCTTGCAGATCTTTGAGCTTCCCTAATTTTGCATATAATTTGGGTTCCAGTTTTTGGTAACTCAGATCCATTTTATAGACATTCTTTTGAATATCTAAAGCAACTTTGAGATCGGTATAAACTTTAGACCCAAAAGGACCGTATTTATCAAACTCATTATTTTGAGAAAAGCCTATGCTTGTAATTAATAAGAATATAAAAAGGAATTTGTACATATCGGTTCTAACGAATGTACTCAATTTTTTGAAAAATAAAAGTGGCAATGAATAAATTGTTAGAAACCCATTTTCGTTAAAATTTCAAGTTTGTAGTGCATATCCAGCGAATAGGAGAGTGTTGCCTGAGTTTTTAAAAACGAATACAGTAAAAATGCCTTTTTATAACATTGTTCGGCTTTTATGGAAGATGTTTCTGATTTTAAATAATACTCTGCTTTTTCAAACAATAGATCACCTAACATTTTTAGTTGTTCGTCGCTTAGTTTTTTGTCTTCAATTAACGTTTGTAATAATAATTCGTCAGGGATCGTTTCTACAAAACTAATTTCAGTAGTGGTATATTTTTGTGCCGTTGTGTTTATTAATTCTTCCAATTCCGAAAATTTAGCATCGCGTTTTAGGCCTAATAAAATGGCCATTACTTTCCCGAATTCTTCAAATTGTTTAACTAAATAATCACGCTTTAACATGAGTTTTTAATTTATCGATGATTTGTAATACTTGTGGAATTAAGGCATCCGATGGGTTGTTGCTAATCGTAAAATTGGCTAATGGAATTTTTTGTTCATCGGTCCATTGTGCATGCATGCGTTTTTCAACGTCTTCTTTTGAAACCGAATTACGCTTCATTACTCGCTCTATTTTCACTTCTGGCGAAGCTGTGACGATGATATTATAGTCAAGATCTTTATAGATCCCGGTTTCAAATAATAAAGCGGTTTCTTTGATGATCAATTGATCTTGAGGAAACGTTGCAACAAATTTTTCAAAATCTCTTTTTACTGCCGGATGAATAATTGCATTTAATTGATGTAGCAATAAAGTATCTCCAAATACTTTTTTTGAGATATAATTCTTGTCGATTTCCTGATCAGATAAATAAGCTTCCTTGCCTAATAATGAGATGACCTGTTGTTGAACATGGGGCTCGAAATACAATTCTTTAGCTCTTTCATCAGAATTATAGACGGCGCAGCCCATTGTTTCAAACAATTTAGCTACCGTTGTTTTTCCACTACCTATGCCGCCTGTAAGCCCAATGATCATTATTTGTAAATTAAATATGAGATGGTTGAAGGTTCAATTTTCAGAATTTTAACTTGAGATGGAGAAACAGCTAATTCAATTTTTAAGTTTTTTTCTTTCTGTAAAATTTGTCGGTAATCTACTACTGCTTTAAATGAATTGACATCAATATTGTCGTATTCCTGCATCGATACTAAATAAGTTACATTAACATATTCGGGTAACAATTTGATGGTTTGCTTATCTGTTTTATTTAAAATTTGAACAGGGATTTTTAAAGTTGCTTCTGTTACGCGATCCACTTCAAAACTGAGTTGAACGTTTTTTGTATTGTAATTTATATTCGAAGATTTTTTTATTAGACGAACCGGTGAGGAATAGTTTTCGTGAATGTCTTTTAAGTTTAACTGTTGTGTGTAAACAGTATCAATATTTTGAAGTGCAATACTATCACCACTGATAGAAATAAAGGCAGGGTTTAAAACAGGATTTGAAATTAAAGAATAGCCCGGTAAACAGTGAACTGTTAAATTGGCTTTTAAAGGAACTAATTTTGTTTTTCCTTTACTGGAAGAGAAGAATAAAGTGTCGGGTCTTATTTTTAAAACATCAACATCAAAATTGATGACATTTTTTAAATTAAAATTACCATTGCTGATAGAGTAAGCGTGAGATTTAGCATTTGTTTTAAGTGAATTAAAATCAATAGACAAATTCTCAGTTGTTTTTTGTAACGAAATAAATAACAGTTTTAATCCGCTGGCTTTTATTTCGATCTCTAATTTTTCGGGTAGTTCGCCAACAATTAATTTATTGGCAGGTAAGTTTTGAAAGGTTACTGGTATATGAAGGGTGTACTTGTAGTTTCTGTTTAAAGCACGCACCACCCAAAGTAGTGATGCGATGCCTAAACATATTAAGAATGTTACAACTTTTTTACTTAAAAGTTGACGCCGAATGCGTGTAATGGCATTTGACGGTTTCATTGAATTAAGCGTTTTGGTTTAAAGTTGATGTAGCATCCTGAGAAACAGCGTTTTTAGAAATTTTCATTTTCGTGCCATCTTCTACAGCCATAATAATGGTGCCATCATCATTCATCTTTTGAATAGTACCATAGATACCACCAATAGTTAAAATTTTATCTCCGGCTTTTAACGCCTCAATATATTTTTTAGTTTCTTTAGCTTTTTTCATCTGAGGTCTGATCATAAAGAAATAGAATACCACAATGATTAATACTAAAGGAATAATTTGTGTGATTGGGTTTCCACCTGGTGCACCTCCCATTAAAATAAATAAATTGTTCATGTTTGTTTTTTTGTTTTTTGATTTGTTATTGGTTATTTTTTGTTATCGATGCACTAATGTGCTGTTGGCATATTATTAGGATCAACAGTTTCTGGTACAATGATATTGGCTTTGATATAAATAATTTTCGTACTTGGTTCACAGTTTGTAACTAATGTCACTGATTTTTCAACCAATCCTGATTTTCCTTCGCTGCTAAATACCACATTTACAGTTGCTTCTTCGCCCGGAGCAATTGGTTTTCTTGGATATTCGGGAACTGTACAACCACAACTGCCACTGGCTGAAGAAATAACTAAGTTAGCGCCTCCGGTGTTTTTAAATTTAAAACCATAAGTTACTTTTTCACCTTGTGTAATACGACCAAAATCGTGAGTTTCTTCATCAAATTTAATGTCGGGTAAGCTGGTGTTATTTTTACCATCAGCTGATTGTGTGTTCATTACATCATTTGTTGAAATTTCTTTACTTTCTTCTTTACAAGAAGTTGTAATGATTAAAACAGATGCAACCAATAAATAGATAGTTTTCATATTTTATGTTTTACCGGACGTAAATTTATGATTTTATACCGATTTACAAGGTATTATATTGCATAAAAAACACTAAAAAGGAGTCTGTTTTTTAATAATAAATCAGACTCCTTTTAGCGATCATAAAACATTTAAATACCTTACAGCAAGGCTTTTAACGCATTAATTTTAGAGATTAATGCTTCTGATTCAATAAAATTCAGCGTTTGCTGCGCATCCGAGAGAGCTTCTTCCGGTTTTTCATGTACTTCATAAATTATCCCATCAGCTCCGGATATTAAGGATGATAAAGCAAGTTTAGAAACATATTCTCTGATACCAATACCATGCGAGGGATCGGCAATGACCGGTAAATGAGATCGGTCTTTTAATATTTGAATAGCATTAATGTCAAATGTATTTCGGTACATGGTTTCAAATGTACGGATGCCTCGTTCGCATAACATTAAGCGTTCGTTGCCTTTACTAAAAATATATTCTGCAGAGGATAATAATTCTTCAATAGTTCCACTTACTCCTCGTTTAATCAACACCGGTTTATCTATTTCTCCTAAAGCATCTAATAAATTAAAATTTTGAGAGTTACGGGCACCCACTTGAAACACATCTACATAATCATACATTTCTTGGATCTGCGATACTTGCATCACTTCTGTAATGATCTTAATTTTATGAGGCTTACATTGAGTCTGCATCATTTTTAATCCATCAATTCCTAAACCACGAAATGCGTATGGCGAACTGCGAGGTTTAAAAACACCACCACGGATAATATGGATGTTGTTTTGAATGAGATGTTCTACAACTTTTTTAATTTGTTCTTCGCTTTCTACGGAGCAAGGTCCTGCCATAACAGCAGGGTTGCCATCACCAATAACGATATCATCTCCCAGATCAATTTTTGTATTTTCTGTTTTCCATTTGCGACTCACTAATTTGTAATTGTCGGACACACGATGAATATCTTTGACACCTTTTAAATGTCCAATCGTTCTTAGATCGACTTCTTCTTTGCCAATGCAAATGAGATAGTTTTCAAATTGAGTGTTGACAGATGTTACAGAATATTTATGATTTTTGAGTGTAGTATTGATCGTGTCAATGTCTGCTTGTTGGCTGTTTTTATGTAATTGAATGATCATGACTTATATGGTTAATGTTGTTTGTTTAATAGATGAAATAAATGATGGAATATCTTTTTCGAAGTTGGACGAATTACCCAATAGTTGAATAAAAGATGTTCCGATGATAGCCCCGTTGGCTAATTCACAGGCTTTTTCAAATTCAGTTTTGCCTTTAATTCCAAAGCCAATTAAGATGGGATTTTTTATTTCCAATGATTTTAATTTTTCGCAAGTAATTTTCAGGTCTACTGAAACACCTTTGTTGGCTCCGGTTGTGGAGTTAGAAGAAACTAAATAGATAAATCCTTTACTGGTAGCGTCTATTAATTTAATGCGCTCATTGGATGTCTCCGGACTAATTAAAAAGACCACATGAATATTGTATTTATCTGCAAATGGTTTATGAATTTTATTAAATTCTTCAATTGGCAGATCTGGCAAGATCAATCCATCAATGCCAACTTCATAGCATTTTTTGTAAAAATTCTCAATACCGAATTGGACCACACAGTTTAAATAGCCCATTAATAAAACAGGTAACTGAGTATGGCTTCTTAAGCTTTTTAATTGCTCAAAAATGTGTTTTAAAGTGATGCCATTGTTTAAAGCGATCTGGCTGCTTTCCTGTATTACCGGACCATCGGCAATAGGATCAGAGTAGGGAATCCCAACTTCAATCAAATCAACATCCGTTGTATTTAATTGTTTGATGATCTCTAATGTATCTAATGGTTTTGGATAACCGGCCGTTAAGAAAATGGATAAGATATTTTCTTTTTTACGTTGAAATAATTCGTCGATTCTATTTTGCATGATCTTGTTCGTTTAAAAAGTTGATATAAGTTGTTAAGTCTTTGTCGCCTCTGCCCGAAAGGTTTACCACAACCGTTTCATGAGACTTAAAGTTTAATTTGGCTAATGCTGCTAAAGCATGCGCACTTTCCAAGGCAGGAATAATACCTTCTTTACGTGTTAAATTTAATACAGCTTCCATTGCTTCATCATCCGTTACGCTGATGTATTGCGCGCGTTTCACATCATGTAAAAATGAGTGAATGGGGCCAACACCCGGATAATCTAATCCTGCGGAAATACTATAGGGTTCTGTGATTTGTCCGTCATCAGTTTGCATTAAATACGTTTTACTGCCATGAATAATTCCCGGTGTACCAATAGTTAACGTAGCTGCGGTGTGTCCGGAATGAATTCCTTTTCCCGAAGCTTCTACACCAATTAATTGTACCTCTTCATTTTCTAAAAAATGATAAAAAGCTCCGGCTGCATTGCTGCCACCACCTATACAAGCAATTACATAATCAGGAGTTGCTTTTCCTAATGTAGATAGTAATTGTTGTTTAATTTCTTTACTGATGATGGATTGAAATCTTGCTACCATATCGGGGTAGGGATGTGGTCCAACAACCGAGCCGATTATGTAATGCGTATCGTCGGCATTATTGATCCAATCTCTGATGGCTTCGTTAGTAGCGTCTTTCAATGTTTTACTACCGGAAGTAACAGCAACTACTTTTGCTCCTAACATATTCATGCGCGATACATTAGGCGCTTGTCGCTGTATATCGGCTTCTCCCATATACACAATACATTCTAAGCCCATCAATGCACAGGCAGTTGCGGTAGCTACGCCATGCTGACCAGCACCTGTTTCGGCAATGATCCGTTTTTTGCCTAAACGTTTGGCTAATAAAATTTGCCCTAAAGCATTGTTGATCTTGTGAGCGCCGGTGTGATTAAGGTCTTCGCGCTTTAAAAATATGTTAGTATTATATTGTTGTGATAAATTTTTAGCATGATACAAAGGTGTTGGACGTCCAACATAATTTTGTAACAAGTCTTCAAATTCTTTTTTGAAAGACTCATCATCCATGATGGCTAAATAACTATTTTTTAATTCTTCTACATTATTAAAAAGAATTTCGGGAATGTAGGCGCCACCGTATTCGCCATAGTAGCCTTGTTCGTCAACAGAATAGGTTTGTTTTAAGGTTGTCATTTTAGTTTAATTTTTGAATGAATGATTGTATTTTTTGTACGTCTTTTAAGCCTGGGTTTATTTCAAATTTTGAATTAATATCAATTGCATGCAGCTGTTTATAGTTTAATTTTTTTATTGATTCGGCAGAGCTTTCATCAATTCCACCGCTTAAAAAGAAAGGGACATCGTAGTTGTAATTTTTTAAAATTTCCCAGTTAAATTTTTTTCCGCTTCCTCCGTATGATTCTGTTAGAGTATCAAACAAAAAGAAATCAACGTGTGGAATGAATTTTTCTAAACTACTGAAATCAAAATTATCAGCTAATTGAAAGGCTTTCATCACTTTTATATAACTCTTTAATTCTTTGCAAATCTCTATGGATTCATCGCCGTGCAATTGAACCACATCTAAATTATAATGAGCTATCGCATTAAAAATAGAATACACATCTTCATTGACAAACACGCCGGTTTTTTTGATGTGAGATGGAATCGCTTTTACCGTATCAAAATCGATTTGATCTTCAATGTACCTTGGCGATTTTTTGTAAAATATGAAGCCCATATAATCAATTGGTAAAGTGCTTAGTTGTTCTATGTTTTCGTGGTGTTTCATGCCACATACTTTTACTTTCATTGTGTAATAATTTATTGTTTGTCAGTTCGAGCCTGTCGAGAACGATTGTATGCATTTCGAGAGGCGGCTTGATGTGACAGTTGCTATACTTTGCCTAATTCCAGCTTTGTTAAAAATTTAGCCGTATCATTTTCAAGACGAATATTCAATTGGCGAATAAATTCTTTACAAGCTAAATGTGGCTGTGGTTGTTTCATAAAATTGCTTCCAATTAAAAAGCCTTGATAACCGTATGACTTTAATTGTATGATCGTTTCAATATTTTCAATACCACTTTCTGAGATCTTTACCATTTCTTTTGGTAAGAGCTCACTCATAACAATGGATTGGTTCACATCAATTTTCATGGTAGTAAGATCGCGGTTATTGATACCTAATACATCTACTTTGTGATATACTTTTTCTAATTCTTCGGGTCCATGCAATTCCAATAATACTTCCATTCCTAAGGAGTGCGTAAGGTCTGTCAAGTCAATGATCTCCTGTTTGGTTAAAATTGCTGCGATTAATAAAATCGCATCTGCACCAATTGATTTTGCTTCAATGATCTGATAGCCATTAACGGTGAAATCTTTTCTTAAAATAGGACAGAAATTAAATTTTCGGGCAGTGATCAGATCTTCTGATGAACCTCCAAAAAATGTTTTGTCGGTTAATACAGAGATGGCACTGGCACCGGCTTGCATGTAACCAATGGATGTTTTTTCGACATCCACATATTTATTAATAACGCCTAAGGATGGCGACTGTTTTTTGATCTCAGCAATGATGCCGCTTTTATCTTCGCGTAATAAATATTTTTTCAGTGATACAGGTACAGCGTTAAAATAATTGGAGCGCTCCAATAGTTTTGTTGGGTAAAGAGATTCGCGTTCTTTAACTTCTATTTTTTTGTGGTCGATGATCTTTTGTAAAGTATTCATGTTAGTTAGTTATTAATTGTTTAAATAATTGAAAAGTTTTTTTGGATTCAATGGTTTCTCTGCAAATGGCCAGGCAATCAGTAATGCTTGTATTTTCGTTGTAACAATGCATAGCTAAAGCGCTATTAGCGATCACTACATTTTTTTGTTCGTTGGTACATTCGTTATTCAATACATTCACAAAAATTTCAGCAGCATCTTTTATTGTTTCTCCGCCAAAAATTGTTTCTTGTTTCAAATTTGTAAAGCCTAAATCATTTGGTTCAATCGTTTTTTCTGTTGAACGAGAAATGTATCTAAAGGCTGATGTTAAACTCACTTCATCATAGCCATCTAAAGAATGCACAATGGTATAGGTGGAAGTACTTTGTTGTAAGATGTAATTGTACAATCTGGCAATTTCCAGGTCATACACACCAATATAACGGCACTTCACATTAGCCGGATTGACCAATGGCCCCAGCATATTGAAAAACGTACGGATGCCTAATTCTTTACGCTGTGCCGCAACAGCTTTTAATGCCGGATGAAATAGAGGGGCATGCATAAAGCAAATATTATACTTATTCAAATCCAGGTTTAATTCATCTGAGTTGGATTTGAATTTGTAGCCTAGATAATTTAAAATATCAGAAGAACCTGATACCGAGGACGAACCGTAGTTGCCATGTTTAGCCACCGGAATCCCGGAAGCCGCTAGTACCATAGCAGATAATGTAGATATATTAAACGTGTTTTTTTGATCACCACCTGTACCGCAAACATCAATGGCCTCTTTTTCAATAGTGACTGGGACGCAAACATCCAATAAGGCTTTTCTAAAACCGGTTAATTCATTGACAGTAATTGGTCTGGCAATGTAAAATGCCATGATAGCTGTTATTTGAGAAGCGTTTAACTCTCCTTTGTAAATTGCTTGTAACAATTGGTAAGCTTCGTTTTCGGATAAGTTATGTCCCTGACATAACATTTCAAATGTTGTTTTCATTGTTTTAAGTTTTATGGTAGAACTATTTGCCAGTTCGAGTGATTTTTCGTTTGCCTTTTCGAAAAATCGTATTGAGAACTTGACTTGGCTGTCTACTTCTCGATACGATTCTCCTTTCGTCGAATCACTCGAAGTGACAGGATGTTGATTGGAATAATTAACTAGGCTTTAAGCCAATTGCTGATCATGGTTTCGCCATGTTCAGACAAAATAGATTCGGGATGAAATTGAACACCACGCACATCATACTTCGTATGTTTGAGTGCCATGATATTTCCATCTGTATCCGTTGCTGTAATTTTTAGTTCAGTCGGCAATTGATGAGTATTAATTACCCACGAGTGGTAACGCCCGACTGTAAAACTTACGGGACAGCTTTTAAAGATGGTATCTTCTTCAACAATATTGATAGGCGTTGCTAAACCATGAAATACTGTATCTAAATTTTTAAGCGTAGCGCCATAAGCTTCACCTATGGCTTGCAAGCCTAAACACACCCCTAAAATACTTTTTGATGAACCGTATTGCTTGATCAGCTCTGGCATAATACCTGCATCCTTTGGTAATCCTGGACCGGGAGATAACAAGATCTTATCATAAGCACGTACTTCTTCGGTAGAAATTTTATTATTTCTGATTACATCAAAAGGAATGTCACTCACTTTTTCAATTAAGTGAACCAGGTTGTAAGTGAAACTGTCGTAATTATCGAGTACTAATAATTTCATGTTATTTAGCGATTGTAATGTTATTAAATTTTTCGGCTTGTTTGATAGCTTTTTTTAAAGCAGATACTTTATTGTTGATTTCGTTCAATTCACTTTCTTCACTGGAGGTTACCACAATTCCGGCTCCGGCCTGATAATGAAGCGTGTTATCTTTACTTAAAAATGTACGGATCATAATGGCATGGTTTAATTGATTATCATGACTGATAAAGCCAATACAACCTCCGTAAAACTCACGAGCTTCGGCTTCGTATTGATCAATTAATTCTAAGGCTTTGTATTTAGGCGCTCCTGATAAAGTTCCTGCCGGGAATGTTCCTAATAAAACTTCAAAAGGATGAAACCGGGTTTTCTTTTTCCCGATCACTTTACTTACTAAATGGATCACATGTGAGTAAAATTGTGTTTGCTTAGAAAATTTCACTTCAACCTCCGAGCAATATTTACTTAAGTCGTTTCTTGCCAAGTCAACCAACATGTTATGTTCTGCATTTTCTTTTGGGTCATTCAGTAATTCTTTGGCTTTTACAAGATCATGTTCGTCGTTACCCGTTCGTCTGTATGTGCCTGCAATTGGGTGAATTTCAGTAGTTGATTTATTGACGATCAACTGAGCTTCGGGTGATGAACCAAATAATTTAAAATTGCCTAAGTCAAAATAAAATAAGTAAGGTGAGGGATTGATGTTTTTTAAAGCTCTGTAAACATTAAAATCGTCACCCACATATTTCTGAGAAAATCTTCTGGATAATACGAGTTGAAATACATCACCTTGCTGACAGTGTTCTTTGGCTTTTGTTACCAGATTTTTGTAATCCTCATCCGTAATAGAAGATTGAGTTTCGTTGATGGTAGAAAAACTATACTCACTAAATGCAGCGAATTGTATTTTCTCTGAAACTCTTTCTAATTGTTGTTTCGCGGCTTCATCATTAAAATGATGACTGATGATGTGTAAATTATTAGTGTTATGGTTGAATACTAAAATGATTCCGTACACATGATATAGCAACTCAGGGATATCTAAATTTTTATTACTTGTATTTAATGCAATGTCTTCGGCATAACTAATGATATCATAAGCAGTGTAACCAAATAAACCGGCATAAGAAAACGCGAAAGGTTGCGTATCAAATTGAAATTGGTCTTTAAAAGCAATTAACTTGCTCAATAAGGATTGCCCATCGTAATTGATCTCAGATGTAGTGGTTGAATTATCAACACTGGTTTTAAGTTGTTTATTTTTTAGAGAGATGGAGGCCAAAGGGTTTAAACAGATATAAGAGTAATGCCCATCCTTACTGTTATAATCTGAACTTTCTAGTAATAAAGGATTTTGAAAATGATCCCTTAATGCCAGATACAAAGCCACCGGTGTTTTGGTATCGGCTAAGAGGTGGTTGATGTGTGTGTGAATTTTCATTGTGTTGTTTTTGTTGAATGGATTAAAAATAAAAAGCCCGCTGTTGTATGAACAGCGGGCTTGGGATATGCCTTATAAGTATATAATAAACTTAGCTATTCATGTGTTTACATGAAGGCCACCAAAATTTATTTACTAAAATATTTTTCATTTTCGTTACAAATGTAATGTGACTTTTTTAAATTCCAAATTTATTTTATGATTTAACAGAAAGAGAAATGATTTTTAGTTATTCTTGGTAAGAAAAAACAACTCCTTTTCAAAAAAGTCTTTAGTTATTTTTAATCCTTTCCTTAAAATAAAATAGAAAACACCTATCATAATTATGAATTGTACAAATAAGGCAATCAACATTTGAATATTATTGGATTGTAGTGTAAATAAGGATAAAACAATTGAAAAATATAATAAGACGGGTATTAACATCAATAAAAAGTATTTTTTATTTATTTGAATAATACCCTCAATTTTTACTGATTGTGCCTTGCCTGAATAGGAGGCATTCAATTCAGCGGCTTGTGAATAATTTGAAGTTGATAAGCCTTTTCTTGGTCTTATTTTAATTGAATCATCAGTTACAACGCCAAGAAAAGATTTATTATTTTTACTAAAGAATCCCCCTAAAAAAGTTAATTCGGTTGAAGTGTTGTTGGATAATTTTTTTGTGAATTCTGCTTTACTCAAATTTAAATTTAATGTAAAGTCCTCAGCTAATTTAATTTTCCTTAAAAAATTTCCCATTGTCAGTTTAGTTATTTATTCTCAAATCAACATTCATCACTCAACATTTCTCTAGGTTCCTTCCATCAAACCTCTTCCGGTTTTTTGGATCTTGTTATCGCGTTTTAAATCGACAATAATTTTATCCAATACTCCATTGATAAAGGTTTTACTGTTTGGGGTGCTATATTCTTTAGAGATGTCAATGTACTCGTTCAAAGATACTTTTACTGGAACATTGCTAATGTGCATGAATTCGGCAATAGCCATTTTCATCAATAACACATCCATAGCGGCAATACGATCCAATTCCCAGTTCTTGGTTTTCTCGTCAATTAGTTTTTCGTATTCTTTATCACCCGAAATGGTTTTGCGGAATAGGGTAGAGATAAATGACTTATCATCTTCTGCATCTTTATATAATGGCAACAAGGTTAAATAACCGGTAAAGTTTTCAAAGGTTTTAGATACCATGGAAAAAGCTCCGTAAGTATCATCTGCCCAATGAATATTTTTTTCTTCAAAGTAGTGGTTTAATAGATCGTGATTGTATAAAAAATCAGTTGCTACCGAAATTAAAAATTGTTTGTCTTCTTTAGCCGATTGTGTTGGAGCAGCCATGTATTCTTTGTAAAGATCTGTGGCTCTTAATTCGGAGTATAATTTACGAACTAAGTCAAAATCATTTTGCCATGAAATTTTACGATTGATCACTTCTTTTTTTAAATCAGAGCTATGAGCAATAGCTTCTAATACAGAGTTCTGAATAAACTTTAAGTTTGGTTCCAGATCTTCTTTAGAGGGTAAACGTTTGTTTTTGTTTTCTTCGAGAACTAAATGAGCTGTGTGGTGCATATCACCAATTAACACTAACACATAAATATAGAGGTCGTAAATTTTATCTAAACTTTTAAATAATTCTTTTTCATAAAAGGCAATCTCCGGTTTATCTTGCTGAAAGTAAGAATACAAAGTTTGCATTGTTTTGATTCGTAGGTAACGTCTGTTTAGCATAAAGAACGATTTTTTAGTTTAATAATAGGTCAGTTAGATAATGGGGCAATTATAGGACAAATATACAGAATTTGTGAATTCATTTTGATAATGTCAGTTCGAACTTGTCGAGAACTATTTATTCATCTCGACAAGCACGATGCGACACTATTTATAATACGGCGTTTATTCTTGCAATACTTTCGATACGTTGTTCTGCAATTTTGTTGGCAGCAATATATGTAGGTATGTTTTGTGTTTTAGCTGTCTGGATAATATTCCAGGTTGTGTCGTAGATTTTTTCGGCATGAGCCATTGCTCGCTCTCTGTTGTAACCTTCCAGTTCGTAGAACACATTGATGATACCACCGGCGTTTACAACAAAATCAGGAGCATATAAAATGCCTTTAGATGTTACTGCTTCGCCATGTTTTTTCTCATCAGCTAATTGGTTATTGGCAGCACCACAAATTACTTTACATTTTAATTTTGATAAAGTATCATCGTTAACTGTTGCACCTAAGGCACATGGTGCATAAATGTCAATATCCAGATCAAACATTTTATCAGCAGTTACAAATTCGGCTTTGTAAGTATCTACTGCATATTTTACGCGTTCTTCAGTAATATCATATACATAAACTTTAGCGCCTTCTTTAGTTAAGTGTTCTACTAAATGCATACCTACATTACCAATACCTTGTACCAATATTTTTTTACCGCTTAAGTTATCGCTTCCAAAAGCTTCTTTAGCAGATGCTTTCATACTCACGTAAACACCATAAGCTGTTACCGGAGAAGGATCGCCGCTGCCACCCATGTTTGCAGGTAAACCACTTACATAGTCAGTTTCCATCTTAATGATCTCCATATCACGACTGCTCATTGCAACGTCTTCTGCCGTAATGTATTTACCGCCAAGGCTGTTTACGAATTTACCGAAACGGCGTAATAAAGCTTCTGTTTTAATTTTTTTAGGATCACCAATAATGACTGCTTTTCCACCACCAAGGTTTAAGCCGGCAACTGATGATTTATAAGTCATACCACGAGATAAACGCAATACATCTGTTAATGCCTCCATTTCGTTATTGTAATTCCACATACGAGTACCACCTAAAGATGGCCCTAAAACAGTATTATGAATTGCAATAATAGCTTTTAAGCCGGTTGCATTATCGTTACAAAATAGGATTTGTTCGTGGTTATTAATTAACATTTGTCCAATAACCGGATTTTGAGCTAAGCTCGAATCTTTAATATCTTTTACCTCCATGGTATGTTTAATTTTTCGGCGCTAATTTAGGGTTTATTTGCATTGAAAAAACAAAGATTTAGGTAGCATCTATTTATGAATGGAAAAATGGAATAAAATGACTAAAATTTGTTATAAAAATTAGCTAATTACTTACCCTTTTTAGACGGATTTTGTCAGTTCTATCATTATATGTCTTATTTTTGTTATTCGAATTTTGAAACTGATTTTTAAATATTTTTTTGCTGTATTTCCATTGCTTGCGTTTTCACAAAAGCAAATGACCGGTTCTAAGGATTTCTATATTAAAGTAGCACCTACTTATGGCTACATTATGGAACATCGCAGCACTATTGGTAATTTAGTAAAAGGCTACATACCCGGTATGGAAGTGGATTTTGTAAAACCAACTCGTGGAAATAAATTGTGGCATCATGAAAATAATTTCCCTGATATAGGATTGTCCTTCAATTTTATTGATTTCGGTAATCCTAAGCAATTGGGACAATGCTATGGTTTATCGCCTTTTGTGGAAATTCCTTTAAACAAAAAAGTAAGAGCTTCGCGAGTAATTATGCGTGTGTGTTGGGGTGTTTCTTATGTAACTAAAGATTTTAACATTGCAGATAATCATAAAAACATAGCCATTGGCAGTCATTGGAATACTTTTGTGCAATGGAAGTGGTTTTGGCATTTGAACTTAAGCGAAAAATGGAGATTAGAACCAGGCTTTTCATTTGCACATGCATCTAATGGGCGCTCTCAAGTGCCTAATTTGGGATTGAATGTTGTTTCCCTGAACTTAGGTTTAACGTATAAGATCAGAAATAATGACAAGTCGGTTCCCTTACAAGATTCAACTTCTATTTGGCCAAGTAAACATGAAATTATTGTTTGGGATGCTGTTGGGTTTAATGAACATGAGCCGCCAACCGGACCAAAATATTTTGCGAATACCTTTGGATTGAACTATTATTATAATTTACGTAATACTCATAAATGGGGCGGTGG
>Ga0207968_100281_pt1 | contig 20871 bp, 19 predicted proteins | sample LakWasMet21_HOW5_2_FD_183867 | JGI IMG/M metagenome (GOLD analysis project Ga0207968, IMG submission 183867) | Freshwater sediment methanotrophic microbial communities from Lake Washington under simulated oxygen tension - Sediment Metagenome... | ecosystem: Environmental > Aquatic > Freshwater >...
CGGCGCACCGCCTGCACATCGAACGGCGGATGCGCGGAGCCGAGGCTCGGCGCTGCCGCATGGCGGGCTGTGCTGGTCGCTTCTTCGAGAAAATAAAACGCAGAGCCGGAGGACAAACCGGGAGCGCCGATCTTCGGCGACGCCAGGCTTTTCAACTCGCCAACGCCCGGCAAGCCGAAATTTTCCGGCTTGACGCCAAATGACGACGCATCGCCGATCAGACCGGACAGACCATGTGTCGCCGACGCATGCGGCACCGCATCCAACCCTTCCGCATTCGCATGTTGCAGGAAATAATACGGCGAACCTGCCGTCGCGGGCTCTGCGGATCGATTCGGCGTCGCCAGTTCATGCACGCCGCTTTCGTGCGGAACGCTGAACGACGGCGGCACCTTCGCATGCCCCGAAGACGGGTGAATATCGGTGATCGACTCGGTGACCTGAGGACCTGCCGCAGCCTGAGAGACTGCCGCAGGCTGAGAGACTGCCGCAGGCTGAGAGACTGCCGCAGGCTGAGAGACTATCGCAGGCTGAGCGGAGTCGAAGCCCCCGGACGGATCGGCCGAGAAAAACTCATTCGCCCAGCGGGTCAGTTGCTCGATGTCCGGCAAGGGCGGCGCGTTGGTCAGCCCTTCCAGCTCACTTCTTGTAGTCATATGTGTAGTCATAATAGTTGTCCACTTCGACGTTCTCCAGCACACCGAGCGCGTCGTCGGTCAAGACCGCCAGAGAGCAGTACAATGACACCAGATACGAAGCAATCGCCTTATGGTTGATGCCCATGAAACGCACCGACAGACCCATGCTCAGTTCATCGGTCAGATTCGGCTGATACAGACCGACCACGCCCTGGCGGCTTTCGCCGGTGCGCAGCAACAGGATGTTGGTCTTGCCCTTGGTGATCCGGAGTTTGTCGGTCGGGATCAACGGCAGACCGCGCCAGGTCAAAAACTGCGAGCCGAACAACGAAATGGTCGGCGGCGGGGTGCCGCGGCGGGTCGCTTCACGGCCGAAAGCCGCGATCGCGCGCGGATGCGCGAGGAAGAAGCCGGGCTCTTTCCAGACCTTCGCGATCAGTTCGTCCAGGTCGTCCGGGGTCGGCGAGCCATGCCGGGTTTTTACCTTCATCGAGTCGGCGACATTGTTCAGCAAGCCGTATTCGGCGTTGTTGAGCAACTCGCTTTCCTGACGCTCCTTGACCGTTTCGATAGTCAAGCGCAATTGTTCGCGGATCTGGTTATGCGGGCTGCTGTACAAGTCGGCGATACGCGTGTGCACGTCCAGCACGGTATTGACCGCGTTCAGGCGGTATTCGCGGCCCCATTCTTCGTAGTCGACGAAGGTTTGCGGCAACACTCTTTCATCGAGGCTGGAACAATCCACCGCCAGGTTGGCTTCGTTCTTGACCTTGTTGACCCGGTAAATACCCGCTTCGACCGGCACCCATTGCAGCAGGTGGACCAGCCAGCGCGGCGTAATGGTTCCCATCATTGGGACGGTTTTGGTCGCGTTCGAAAGCGTGCGGGCAGCGACGTCGCCTAAAGCGGTATGAGCGTCATGGATATCGGTCATCGGATGTTTTCCTCTTGGTTATAAATAAATCAGTGATTTACAGGCGATTCGCCATAAATCGGGGGCTCTTTTTTGATTAAAATTTCACTGTGGTGTGCGCGCGATTGCGTCACGATGCTGCCGGGTGCGACGCTCTCGGTTAGCCAGACATTGCCGCCGATCGTCGACCCGTGGCCTATCGTGACCCGGCCCAGGATCGTCGCGCCGGCATAAATCACCACGCCGTCCTCGACGATCGGGTGGCGCGGGTAGCCTTTGGTCAGCACGCCGTCCGCATCTTTCGCAAAACGCTTCGCGCCCAAAGTCACCGCCTGATACAGGCGCACATGGCGGCCGATCACCGCGGTTTCGCCGATCACGACGCCGGTGCCGTGATCGATGAAAAAACTCTCGCCGATTTGGGCGCCCGGATGAATGTCGATGCCGGTCGCCGAATGCGCGATCTCGGTGATCATCCGCGCGATCAGCCGGACGCCGAGGCCGTACAACACGTGCGCGATGCGCTGATGAATGATCGCGGTCACGCCCGGATAGCAGACCAGCACCTCATCGATGCTGCCGGCGGCCGGATCGCCTTCATAGGCGGCCTGAATATCACTGTCGATCAGCCGGCGCAGCGCCGGAATCGTGACCGCAAACGCCCGGGCGATCGCCGCCGCGTGCAGCAGAATCTCCTCCGCGTCGGCATCGTCCTCGGCCATGAAACACAGCTCGCGGCGGATCTGCTTCTGCAACTCCCTGAGCGTCACGTCCAGGGTATGGCCGACATAACTGTCGATGCCTTCATCGGTCAGATCGGGCAGGCCCAGCCTGTTCGGAAACATCGCCGCGCTAAGCCCGTCGATGATCGGAATCAGCACCTTGCGCGACGGCAGCTTCGGCGGCTTATTCAGCCGCGCGCGGCTCTCGAGCGAGCGCAAACGCAAGGCGCGCAGTTCGTCGACGAGCCCTTCGATTTCAAGACGGTTTCCGTTCACGTTGATTTCTCCGATGTTTTTCTAATAGTTAAGATAAAAGCGCGCCGATTTGTCGCCTCGGCGCCTAACCATCACAAAATTTTGGGCAAAAAAAAGCCAGTGCTCCCTCTGGGGAGTCACTGGCTTCCGGTTGTCCGGTCAGCGTGAATCTGAATGTGATGATTAAAGTACTCTACTCGGCTTTGTTCTGTCAAGCCGGCCCTGTGCTCAAGTCAACGCGCGGTTAGGCTATGCCGTCGGGTGTATCCGCTCCGCCGTCGCCAGCAACTCGTCGATGAAAAACCGGCAGAACTCCGGCAGATATAGCTGTTTCAAATACGCAAAGCGAGTCACCGAAGGCGGGATCAGGTGGCCGAGATCGCGCGCGATCAGGTCGTCATCGGCCTGCGGCTCGAACGCGGTCGCGGCGATGATGCCGACGCCGAGACCGATCCGCACATAGGTCTTGATGATGTCCGAATCGGCGGCTTCGAGCGCGATGTCCAGGTTGATATGCCTGGAGCTCAAAACCTTTTCGATATTCGACCGCCCGGTGTAGCCCTTGCTGTAGGTCAAAATCGGATAATCGACCAGCCGCTCCAGCGTAATCTCGCCTTCGGCCAAGGGATGGTCCTTCGGCACGACCGCGATATGGTGCCATTCGTAGCACGGCTTGATGATCAGTTTGTCGTCTTCCTCATTCAGCTTTTCGGTACAGATCGCGATGTCGGCCTGATGATGATGCAACAGGTCGATCAGATTGGTCGGCGACGACTGCACGATGTAGATTTTGATGTTCGGGTATTTCTCGCGGAATTTACGGATCGGTTCCGGCAAGAAATACTTGGCCTGGGTGTGCGTGGTCGCGACATGCAATTCGCCGTTGCGGTTGTGCAAAAAATCTTCCGCGATCGCCTGGATGTTGCGTTTGGACAGGTTGATCAGCGTGACTTCTTCCATGATGCGATCGCCGAGCGGCGTCAGGCCGACCAGTTTCTTGCCCTGGCGCTCGAACACCGGCGCGCCGAGTTCGGCTTCCAGCAATTGCAGCTGGCGGCTGACCGCCGACTGCACGACGAACATCTTCTCCGCCGCTTTCGACAGGTTGAAATTGGTCTCCTGCAAGACGCGGAGGAGTTCGAGTTGGTTTAGATTCATGCCTTCCTTAACGTTAATTCAGCGATAAATGTTTCAGATGCTTGGGCCGCTGCGCCCTCTCCTGCTGGAGAGGGCTGGGGTGAGGAGGAGAAAATATTTTCAATTGAACCAATGCGCCTGCCTGATCCGGAGCGCCACCCGGTCGCCCTTGGCGAGCCGTAACGCCTTAAAGCGTTCGTTCGGCAATTGCGCATACACGGTTGCGCTCGCCTTGCCTTGCCCCCTCGCCTCCCTGGACAATTCGACCCGAATCGCCGAGCCCAAATGTTGCCAGTCTTTCAGGGTGAAAGGCGAAGCGGACGCGTCGACATTTTTTTCGATGTCGATGTCGTGCGGGCGCACATGCGCGGTCAGCGCCTCGGGCTGCTCCAGGATGATGCCGGCCTCTTGCAGCCAGATTTTATCCTCTTTTTCGAGATCGAACACATTGGTCTGCCCGATGAACTTCGACACGAAGGCATTGGCTGGGTGATCGTAAATCTCGCTCGGCGCGCCTTGCTGCTCGATGCGGCCGTGATTCAGCACGACCACCTGGCTCGCGACCTCCATCGCTTCTTCCTGATCGTGCGTCACGAAGATGCTGGTCACGTTCAGTTCATGATGCAGGTTTCTGAGCCATTGGCGCAAGTCCTTGCGCACGCTCGCATCGAGCGCGCCGAACGGCTCGTCGAGCAGCAGCACCGACGGCTCGACCGCCAACGCGCGCGCCAGCGCGATCCGCTGCCGCTGGCCGCCGGACAACTGGTCCGGATAGCGGTCGTGCAGCCAGTCCAGCTGCACCAATTGCAGTAACTCGTGCACCTTCTTGCGGATCATCGCTTCGCCGGGACGTTCCTTGCGCGATTTGACGCGAAGACCGAAGGCGATGTTGTCGAACACGGTCATGTGCCGGAACAAGGCATAGTGTTGAAACACGAAGCCGATGCCGCGATGGCTGGCATGCTGTTCGGTCTTGTCCTCTCCGCTCAGCAGCACGCGTCCTGAATCCGGTTGCTCCAGTCCGGCGATGATGCGCAGCAAGGTCGTCTTGCCGCAGCCGGACGGCCCCAACAAGGCGACCAGCTCGCCTTCCGGTATCTCCAGATTGATATGGTCCAGCGCGGAAAAGTTGCCGAAGTTTTTACTGATGTTCGAAAGTAGGATGCTCATAATACGGATTCAGGTGCAGGTTTCAGGAAATCGAGATCCGGTCTCAACGTTTCTTCCATTCCAGGATGCTCTTCAAGACCAGTGTCACGATCGCCAGTCCGGCCAGGATCGAGGCGCTCGCGAAGGCGCCGACGAAGTTGTATTCGTTATAACTGACTTCGACATGCAGCGGCAACGTATTGGTCAGGCCGCGGATATGGCCGGAGACGACCGAGACCGCGCCGAACTCGCCCATCGCCCGCGCATTGCACAGCAAGACGCCGTACAAAAGCCCCCATTTGATATTCGGCAGGGTGATCAGGAAAAAGGTCTTCCAGCCGCCGGCGCCCAGAGACAGCGCGGCTTCTTCCTCTTCGCTGCCCATTTCCTGCATCAGCGGAATCAATTCGCGCGCGACGAAGGGGAAGGTAATGAACAGCGTCGCCAGTACGATACCCGGCACCGCGAAGATGACCTTCAGATCATGCGCCCCAAGCCATTCGCCGAACCAGCCCTGCGCGCCGAACAACAGCACAAAGATCAATCCGGAAATGACCGGAGACACCGAAAACGGCAGATCGATCAAGGTCGTTAAAAGGCTCTTGCCTGGAAATTCAAAGCGGGTGATCGCCCAGGCGGCGGCCACGCCGAAGACGGTGTTCAACGGCACCGTCACCAAGGCGGTCAGCAGCGTCAGCTCGATTGCCGCCTGCGCATCCGGCTGCGTCAGTTCGGACCAGTAGGCTCCCCAACCTTTCGCAAAGGCTTCGAAGAGCACGACCGCCAGCGGCAGGCATAAAAACAGAAAGATGAAACCGACCGACACCGCGACCAGGCCCCATTGGACCCAGGGCGCATCGCTGAGGGCAGCCTGGCGGCGCAGGGCTTGATCGATCGCTTCGGAAACAGTTATCGCATTCATCGGGCTAGGCTCCTAGAGTTGCCCCGAGCGCTTCCGCACCCAGTATTGCAGTAAATTGATCACCAGCAGCAGCAAGAACGAAATGACCAGCAAGGTCAGCGCAATCGCGGTCGCGCCGGCGTATTCGTATTGTTCCAGCTTGGTGATGATCATCAACGGCACGATTTCGGAGACATAGGGCAGATTGCCGGCGATGAAGATCACCGAGCCGTATTCACCGATGCCGCGCGCGAACGCCAGCGCGAAACCGGTCAGCAAGGCCGGAAACACATTCGGAAAGATCACCTTCAAAAACACCTGCAGGCGGGTCGCGCCGAGCGTCGAGGCGGCTTCTTCCATGGTCGTGTCGAACTCCTGCAACACCGGCTGCACGGTCCTGACCACGAACGGCAGGGCGATGAAAATCAGCGCGATCACGATACCGGCCGGGTTGTAGGCGATCTTGACCCCGAACGACTCCGCGATGAATTTGCCGAGAAATCCGCCGGGCTGATAGATCGTCGCCAACACGATGCCGGCCACCGCGGTCGGCAGTGCGAACGGCAGATCGATCAGCGCATCGAGCACGCGCTTGCCGGGAAACGGATAGCGAACGAAGGTCCAGGCGATGATGAAGCCGAAAAAGCTGGCGATTGCCGCGGCGATCAAAGACGTCGCAAAACTGACCCGGAACGAAGCCAGCACCCGCTTGTTCAGGATGATGTCCAGGTATTCGTCCCAACTGAGGAAAAGGCTTTTGAAGACCAGTGTGCTGAGCGGAATCAGCACGACAAGCCCCAAATAGAACAGGGTAAAGCCGAGGGCCGGACGAAAACCCGGCAGGATATGACTTTGTCTCATGAATTTTACTGTTCGTATATTTGATCGAAGATGCCGTTATCGTCGAAATGCACTTCCTGCACCTCGTCCCAACTGCCGAACACGTCGTTCACCTTAAACAGATCCAGTTTCGGGAAGCGCGCGACATCGGCAGGATCCGCATATTTGGGCTCGCTGGGGCGGTAAAAATGCTTGGCCGCCAATTTTTGCCCTGTCGGTGAATAGAGGAATTGCAGATAGGCTTCCGCCAGATCGCGGGTCTTGTGTTTATCGACAATTTCGTCAACGATCGTGACCGGCGTTTCAGCCAGAATGCTGCTCGGCGGCGCCACGATGTCGACCTTGCCTTCGCCCAGTTCCTTGATCGCCAGATACGCCTCGTTTTCCCAGGTTAAGAGCACATCGCCGATTTCGCGTTGCAGGAAGGTCGTGGTCGCGCCGCGCGCGCCCGAATCGAGCACCGGCACATTTTTATACAGCTTCTTCACGAAGTCCTTGGCGGCATCCTTGCTGCCGTATTTCTTTTCGGCGAACGCCCAGGCCGCCAGATAGTTGTAGCGCGCGCCGCCCGAGGTTTTCGGATTCGGCGTCACGACCGAGACGCCGTCCTTGACCAAGTCGTCCCAGTTCTTGATGTTTTTCGGATTGCCCTTGCGCACCAGAAAAACGATCGTCGAGGTATAAGGGATATTCTTGTTCGGCAGGCGCGATTGCCAGTCTTTCGGCAGCAGTTTCGTTCTTCTGGCGATGTTGTCGATGTCGTAGGTAATCGCCAAGGTCAGCACGTCGGCTTCCAGGCCGTCGATGACCGCACGCGCCTGCTTGCCCGCGCCGCCGTGCGATTGATTGATGTCGACCGTTTCGCCGGTCTTTTCCCGCCAATACTTCACAAACTCCTGGTTGAAGTCCTGATACAACTCGCGGGTCGGGTCATAGGAGACGTTCAGCAAGGTGCGGTTCGCGAAAGCGGTGCCGCTGAGCAGCAACGCCGCCGCCAGCAGGCCTGTTTTCAATACGGTTTTGGTTTTCATCTGTTCACTCGCAGTTAAGGAATAAAAAATCGTTGTCGCTATCTTAGGCTTTGCGGCTCTCAATCAAAAACGATATATTCTGAGCTAGTTATCTGTTTTTTAGATAATGAATTGATCATTTGAACGCATTCAGCGTCAGTTCCAGATAGAAAAAATCGGTGTCATCGGCAAAAGCGCCCGCAGCGCCGCCATTCGATGCCACCATTCTGTTGCGCACAAAATCGCCGGTCGTGAAATGCGAATAGCCGACGGTGGTTTTGACATGGGCAAACGGTTCATAGCGCGCCCGGATATCGAACGAGTTGCCGATATAGTCGCCGCTATTACCGGTTCTATCGCGATTGAAATTGTTCGAATCCGAAATACTGAACAGGTTGTTCATGCGGTCCTTGTCGCTGGCGAGCCAATACATGCCGAAACCGGTGTCGATACTGAGCTTTTTGGTGGGCTGAAACTCCAGTCTGATTTTAGGGGCGCTGACGTTTTCCATGACGATGTAGTCATCCGCGCTCCAGGGCCTTGCAAAACCGAAGAAGCGCTCGAAGCGGTTGTTCTTGGTGTCGTTCGGATCTTTGTCGCCGCTGGCGTATCCATACTGTGCGCTGATTCTGGGCTTCCAGGGATGATCGAAGGTATAGCCGGCCTCAAAGGTAAAGCCGAAAGCATCCTGTTGCAGAGCTTTTCCTGAGTTTCTGTCATTGCTGCGGCCAAATTGATACATCGCGTCCATATCCCAGTTGAAACCGGTACCCGGAATAAAACCGTAGGCGCGCAGGGCGGGTGCGATGATATCCCGATTATCCCTCTCACCTGCAACTCCAGAATCTTCTTTTCTTAACCCCAAATAATAAGGCTCCAGGGTGATCCACTTGCTCCACTTGCGCCAGTGTCCGATCGCACCGTAAAACCATTGTTGTTCGATGGGTTTGTCGGTGTTGTACTTGAGACGATCCAGGGGTTGCAGCGCCAACCCATCAACACTCCAGTCGTTTTTGTCCTGGCCCAGTGCTACCTGAAAGCCCTGGAAGGTGTTGGTCGTGTTGCGCCATTCGTTGCTGGCGATCAAGCGGCGGTCGAGAAATTCGAAATTGAAGCGGCCCGCTTTGATGCTTAACGGCCGGTTATTGCCCAGATCGTCCTTACCCAGCGCATCCTTGAAAAACAATTCGCCGTAAGCGGTGATGAACTCGAATTCGTTCACATCACGGTTATCCGGGGCAAAGCGGCTGTTGTAGCGCCGGGAATCCTGTATTTCGACCGCGAAACGGAACGGGTCCAGGATTTCCTTGAGCCCCAGATAGGCGCGCGTTTTCAGCAACACCGGCTCATCGACGCCGCCCGCGTAAGAACGTGTTGCCGCAGGCCCCGCATCGGGAAGCGGATTGCTGCGGCGAATATCATCGTCGCGATGTTCGTAGCGCGTCCTTTGCTCAAAACCGACATCCAGCCAGGTAATGTCCCGGACCGCATCGATGCCGGTTTTGCTCAAATTGACGGTATAGGGCGGCGGCGTTGAAAGCCGCTTGGTGCCGTAGGTACCGGGCTCCTTGTAATAGCCATCCTTTTGGGCGGCTTCCGCAGCAATTTCCGCTTTGACTTCTTTTTTTCTGGCCTCGATTTTCGCTTTCAGTTCGGCGTCAGACTCGCCCGCTGCCAAGGCAAGCGGCGAGGCGGAAATGCCGATCATGCCGTTGACGACTGACGCTAACAATAGAAGTTGACTCGTTTTCATAATTCACTCGCTGTACAGCCTTCTCCGGTTATCCGGTCACGCGCTGCCAAAAAATAATTTGCTGCCAATCCTCGGTGTTCCGCTGGATTTCGATAGGCCTATTTGGAGGAATGCTCCAGCCTTAACTTTTCTTTGCGTTCGATCTGCACGACCTTGCTGTCGTGCACGACGATTTCGATAGAGCCAAAACGGATGCCTTCCAGCATCTGACTAATCTGATGCGCGATTTCAAGGTGTTGATTTTTGTTGTGACTGTTTTCAACGTGATTGGCCATGCCTGTACTCCATGCAAAAAGTCTTGTTGGAAAGAATTTTAAATAGGTGATTGAATTTAAAAAAACGATATTATTAGATTTCCATATCTGTTTTTCAGAAGCACAAGCAAAAGGAACGATCAAAAAACGCCATTGCCATGACTGACGGCGCAAACAACTGTCTCGGCACAACCGGAAAACCGCGCCTTTCAGGATTGAAAAAAGTTTTTGTTGCGGCCGACGCAACCGTGATACATTTAAGCAACTAACTATATTGGTTAGAACCAATGCCGCCACCCACCGCCATAGGCCGTAGTCGGCAATACTCCACCACATTCACTCGAGGTTAGTCATGAGGCAAATTCCAGGACCAGAGGAGATTTTTGGGAGTCAAGGTATCACTCAGGAAGATCAGAATTATCAAGGTTCCCGTTTCGGCGACGTCAAAGCCGCGCTGTTCGCCAACCCTTATCAAAAAATCTGGGGCGCCCCGAACGAGCCGCCGCTGCCGTACTATAAAACCACCAACAAGAGCACCTATGCCGGCATCCTGCCGGGCGGTCAGCCGCCGCAATTCACCCTGGCCGCGATCCGGGCCCTGGAATCCTCGGCGGATCTGCGCTGGGGAGAGGACGGCCGCGGCTTTCGCAGATTGCTGCGTCCGAACGGCGTCTGCGCGCTCGGCACCTGGCAGATCAGCGAAGACAATCCCTATACCGGTTATTTCCAAAAAGGCAGCCAGGGGCTGGCGGTCGCCCGGATCAGCGCGGGCGTGACGAAGACGCCGGGCGGCCTCAGACGCAGCTATGGCCTGTTTTTGAAGATTTTCCCGACCCTTGACGAAAATCATAGCGAGTTGCTGCCGACCGCCAATGTGATTCTCGCGGACGATTTGGGCGGCACGACGGCCACCCGGATCAACGGCGCGGCACTGACCAATACGCCACAGCTTACCGGCTTGAATCGGGGCAATGAACTGCCGACCGTGCTGCAAGAAGGCGCCCTGTTTCTGTTTCTTGACCTGAAACCCTCGATCCGCCAGGTCTATCCGATCGCCGAACTCGGCAAACCGGCCGGCGTCGCGACCCGTGCGCCGGAATTCATGCGGCTGCAAACGGCGCCCGGCACAGCCGTTTCCGACGAAGACGATGTGCGCGACGAAATAATGAGTTATATCTTCGACAAGGGCAAGCCGGTTCCCCAGCGCACGCTGAGCTTTGACATCTCGGTTTCCGATACCGGCAAACGCTCGGGATTTGCCTTGCTGCCGAAGGGCGAAAGACAAACGATCACCGATTGGCAAACCCTCGGCAAGGTCAATTTCAACAACGCGGTGGTATCGTATAACGGCGATTTCGTGATCAATTTCCGGCATCCCTTGTGGCGGAAAGACCGCAACGATCCTGACAGCGCCTTGCGGAAAGGCGGCAAAAGGGTGAAATGGTGGTGAACGGGGTATCGCGTCGGCCAAGTTGCCGGCGCAGGATTTTAAAAATTTAACGCGCGGGCATCGCTTTCGGCCGCTTGCCGGCCGGCCTTCCCCCTTTTTACGACGCCCGAGACTGGCAAGGCCGGGCGCCACATCAGCTGCAGGTCGGCTAAGCGCAATGCTAAGCCGCCTCTGACTCTCGTGATGACTCAATGCATCAACCGAAAAGCCATTGCCACGTTGTCTGTGTTTTATCCGCGTTCACATGATGTTAATATAATCCTGTCAGACTTGTTCCAGCTTTTCTTGATTCTTCAGGATATTACTTTTAACTCTTCATGTGGTTTGGAAATATCATGAAAAAATTCAATTCGATCAGAGGTTTCTTTTTCGGATTAGCTATCACGCTGGCGCTCACCGGCTGCGCGGGCAGCAAGCGGCACGAAAGCACCGGCGAATATTTCGACGACGTGCTGTTGACCACCAAGGTCAAGTCCTCGATTCTTGGCGATGCCAGAACCAAGTTTCTGCAGATCCATGTCGAAACCTTCAAAGGCATCGTCCAGTTGAGCGGTTTTGTCGACGCCCAAGATGCCGCGGATCGGGCCGTGCATCTGGCGCGCACGATCAAAGGCGTCAGGCAGGTCAACAATAGTCTGATCGTCAAGTAAACCCGGCTGTTACCGGTGGTTCACGTTATTACGTTTTGTTTTTATGTCTTATGGAAATATCATGAAAAAATTCAGTTCATTCCTGCGTTTTTTATTGGGGCTGTTGATCATTGCCTCGCTGGCCGGCTCGTTGACCAGCTGTGCAAGCAGCAAGAAATCGGAAAGTACCGGTGAATATCTCGATGACTCGGTGCTGACCACCAAGGTCAAGGCGTCGATTCTTGGGGATTCCAAACTCAAGGTCATGCAGATCGACGTCGAAACCTTCAAGGGCATCGTCCAGTTGAGCGGCTTTGTCGATTCCCAGGAAGCCGCCGAACGCGCCGTGCGCCTGGCGCGCACGGTCAGAGGCGTCAAGCAGGTCAATAATAGCTTGATCGTGAAGTAAAACAGGAAGGAAAACGCGGCGATGCAGGGAGGCATCGCTTTCTTCTACAAGGAGGGAAAACCCAGCGTGTTAAGGCGTCAGGCGCTACGCTCCGCCTGATTTATGCCGTTTCCTTGGTCTTCAGCATCGCGGTCAGATTGCGTAGCGCCTGTCCGCGATGACTCAAGGCATTCTTGACTTCCGGCGCCAACTCCGCCGACGCGCACTGGTGCGTCGGCACCCAGAATACCGGATCATAGCCGAAGCCGTTGCTGCCGGCCGGCCGGGTCAAAATCCTGCCTTCCCAAACGCCCTGTGCGATCACCGGTGTCGGATCGGTGCCATGCTGCATGAATGCCAGCACGCAGATGAAGCGCGCGCTGCGCTGCGCTTCCGGCACGCCCTCGAGCGCTTGCAGCAATTTTTGCAGATTGTCCAGATCGCTGCTGCCGGGGCCGGCATAGCGCGCGGAATACACGCCGGGCGCGCCGTCCAGCGCGTCGACAACCAGGCCCGAATCGTCCGCAATCGCGGGCAGGCCGCTGTGCTGCGCCGCATGCCGGGCCTTGATGATCGCGTTTTCGACGAAGGTGGTGCCGGTTTCTTCCGCGTCGCTTATCGAAAAGTCGGATTGCGGCACGATCGGGTGCTCGGCCAGCAGCGCCTGAATTTCCCGGATTTTCCCCGGATTGCCGCTGGCCAAGACGATTTTTTGGTGTTTTGAGAAGATCATCATTGAGTTGCGAGACGCAAATTATCCGGCTGAATGAAAGTTTTGGCTTTTCGCCCTTAACATTTTTCCAGCGCTTCCCGCTGCTTTTCGATCAATTGCTTGATGCCTAATCCTGCCAGATCGAGCATCGCGTCGAGCTCGTCCTTTCTGAATGCATGCCCTTCGGCGGTGCCCTGCACTTCGATAAACGCGGCCGCGTCGTTCATCACCACATTCATGTCGGTTTCGGCATTGCTGTCTTCGTTATAGTCCAGATCCAGCACCGGAACACCGTTGTAAATGCCGACCGAAACCGAGGCGACCTGGCCGTGCAGCGGATTGGTCTTGATCTGCTTTTTTTTGAGCATCTTTTTGACCGCCAGCGACAAGGCGACGAAGCCGCCGGTGATCGCGGCGGTGCGGGTGCCGCCGTCGGCCTGCAACACGTCGCAGTCGATCGTGATCGTGTTTTCGCCGAGCGCCTTCAAATCGACCGCGGCACGCAGCGAGCGGCCGATCAGACGCTGAATTTCCATCGTGCGTCCGCCCTGTTTGCCGGAGCTGGCTTCGCGCCCCATCCGGCTGTGCGTGGAGCGCGGCAGCATGCCGTATTCGGCGGTGATCCAGCCTTCGCCCTTGCCCTTGAGAAAACGCGGTACCTGGCTGTCGACGCTGGCGGTGCAGAGCACGCGGGTATCGCCGAACTCGACCAGCACGGAGCCTTCCGCGTGTTTGGTAAAGCCGCAGGTAAATTTGATTTCTCTCAGTTGATCGGGTTGTCTTCCGCTCGGTCTCATGTGTGTGATGCCAAAATTAAAATCATCACAGTATACCCGAACTCCTGTCCGTCCAGTGCCGCAATTTCTCCATGCGGTTATTTATCAGCAATCACACCTTACGCAATACTGACCACTTCTTTCGGCCAGAATTGCAGAAAAGAAATCAGCAAAATCCGCAGATTTAACCGCGCGGAGCATGACTAAATTCTTTTACAATAGATTGGCGACATTACAATCGATTGGCGCCCATGTAATTTCCCCCTCCAGAGCCGTCCCAGAAATTACGTCCACATAAGCCTCTGCTGAAGATAAACTTTGCCCATCTCCCTGCACCGTATAAGGGGGATTATAGAGGCCCTGCAATACGGTAAAACCGGTAGAAACAACTATATTTTTTTTATCCGCCGGATCAACCCAAGCTACTGTTGCCGTACCGGATATCGGATGTCTTAATCCATCCTTGTCTATATTGAAGCCGATAATTGGCGAGACCTGGCCCAATTTTGTTAAAGACTTAACCCCTTTGAATACATAGATCCCCAGTCCTCCGCTGGCTTGGACACAAACATCCTTGGCAAAGGCTTGTCCAGCCGAAGCCCCCATCAGTACTGCGGCTATTACTACGGAAAATTTACGCACGATGACTCCCAGTCTTTTCGTTCAATTGTGGACTAATGTTCAGAAAACCCTTAAATTCAATAGGATGCCATTAGCGTCTTCTATATTAAAGGGCCTGAAATTATAGCTTATTGTCACACTCACTTATGTACGTCAGCTATTTTTTTATGAATTTAGTTGTCGCAGCCGATCGCCGCAAAGGATTTGCCTTTAACTCCGAGATTTAGGCATAAAACATCCTTTTTGCACGGCTCACTCGGTTCTAAGCGCTTCTAGCGGTTCAAGACGCGCCGCCTTGATCGCCGGCGCAACACCGGCGGCGATGCCGATCAACACCGACACTGCAAAGGCGGAGAGGATGTAGCTCCAGGCCAGTTCGACCGGCAGTTCGGGCAACGCATAGCCTATCGTCTGAATCGCCAGAATGCCGATCAAGACGCCGGCCAGGCCGCCGGCCACGCTCAACGCGAGCGCCTCGCCGAGAAACAGACGGAAAATGACCCGGCGTTCCGCGCCGACCGCGCGCAACAGGCCGATCTCGGAGATCCGTTCGGAGACCGCGATCGTCATGATGGTCAGAATGCCGACCGAGCCGACCAGCAAGGAGATGCCGCCCAGCGCGGCGACGCCCAAGGTCAGGATATTCAAGACCGAATCCATCGTTTCGAGCATCTGGTTCTGGGTGATGATCGTGAAATCCTCGAATCCGTGCCGGGCGATCAGCAGCCGCTTGACCGCGTTTTGCACGGAGGCGGCCGACACCGCGGGCTTATACAGCACGTTGATTTCGACCAGGCTTTCGCGGTCGAACATTTCCAGCGCCTTCGCGGCCGGAATATACAGCGTGTCGTCCATGTCGAATCCGACCATCTGGCCTTTTTTTTCCATCACGCCGATCACCCGGTAGCGATCGGTACCGATCCGGATGCGCTGGCCCAAGGGGTTTGCCGTGCCGAACAATTCCGCCGCCATCTTGTGCCCCAGCACGGCCAACGCGCGCGGATTGCCTTCCTCGGCGGGCAGAAAGCGGCCGACCGCCGTGTTGACGCGCCAGACCTCCGGCACCGCGCTGCCGACCCCCAACACATTGGTGCGCCGCTGTTTGACGCCGGCCTCGACGCGCACATTGCCCTGCACGACCGGCACGACCGCGAGCACCGACGGCAGCCTGCCCAGCGCGGCCGCATCGTCGATCGACAAGGGCCGCACCGTGCTGATCGTCGCGCCGGAGAGGCCGAAGGTGGTTTTCTTGCCGGGATTGACCGACAACAGATGCGTGCCGAACTGGGTGAATTCGGCCAGCACGAAGGTATGGATGCCGCGGCCGATCGAGGTCAGGATCACCACCGCGGCAATGCCGATCACAAGCCCCAATGCGGTCAATGACGAACGCAGTTTGTGGCTGATGATCGAGCGATAGGAGAAATGCAATAAATCCAGGATCTGCATGGTCAGCGCTTGCCCAATGCGGCGATCGGATTCAGTTTGGCGGCCTTGCGGGCCGGCAGGAAGCCGAAGGTCAGGCCGTTCAGCAGCGCGATGCCGAGCGCGGCGAACAATGCCCAAGGCGGAAGTTCGAAAGGAAATGCCGGATACAGCACCTGCAGGCCAGCCAGGGCGAGTTGCCCGAGCAGCGCGCCGACCGTGGCGCCGGCCAGCGACAGCAGCGCGGCTTCGGTCAAAAACAGCGCATGCAGTTGGCCGCGGGTCGCGCCCAGGGCTTTCAGCAGGCCGATTTCGGCGGTGCGCTGAGTCACGCTGACCAGCATCACGTTCATCACCAGGACGCCGGCAACCGCCAGGCTGATCGCGGCGATACTGGCGACGGTCAGGGTCAGCGCGGTCAATATCTTGTCGAAGGTATTCACCACGCTGTCCTGGGTGATGATCGTGACGTCGTCCTCGCCTTCATGGCGCGCCTTGATGATGGCCCTGACCTCATCGACGGCCTTGTGCATCGCCTGCTCGGATTTGGTTTCGGCCAGAATCCTGAACAGCGACTCGGTATCGAACAAGGCCTGCGCGGAAGCGACCGGAATGATCACCATTTCGTCGAAATCGACGCCGATCGACTCGCCCTCGGAGGCCAACACGCCGATCACCCGGAAACGCCGGTCATTGACCCTGAGCCATTGGCCGACCGCCTGCTGATTCGCGAACAATTCCTTGCGGATCGTCTGGCCGATCACGCAGACCGACAACGCCTGATCGGAGTCCATTTTGGGCAGGAAACTACCCTGCGCCATCGAGAGGTGGCGGACCCGCAGCAACGCCTGGGTCGAGCCGAAAATATTGGTTTCCCGTTCGAGTCCATGCACAGAAACCGGTGCGGAGCCGATCATCAGCGGCGCGATCGCGGCGATATGCGGACTGACCGCCAGCGCCTCGGCATCGCCCAACGTCATATCGCGCGGCGTTTCGCCGAAGATAGGCGGCTGGCCGCCGGTCGTTTCATTGCGCCCCGGCAGCACGATGACCAGATGCGTGCCGAGCGACTCGAACTCGTGCACGATATAAAGGCGCGCGCTCTCGCCCAGCGCGACCAGGATCGAAACCGACGCGACCCCGATGCTCATCGCCAGAATGATCAAGCCGGCCCTGAGCGGCTGGGATTTGATCGCGAGCAGGGCCTGGCGGAAAAGGTCGCTCGGTAGCATAGCCGGACGCTCAGCGTACCCTGCTTGGTTAGGCCCGCGCCTTATTGTATTGGACCGAGGAATAGACCGAGAGCGCAATCAAGATCGCGCCGGTCAGGCCGGTGATCACTTCGGATATGTGCGTGGTTATGCTCATCAGCATGATGCCGGCCAGGACGCCGATCGCATAGTGCGCGCCGTGCTCCAGAAACACATATTCGTCCAGCGTGCCCTGGCGCACCAGGTAAACGGTCAGGCTCCGCACGAACATCGCGCCGATCGCGAGGCCGAGCATGATGATGATCACGTCCTGGGTAATCGCAAACGCGCCGATTACGCCGTCGAAGGAGAACGAGGCGTCGAGCACTTCCAGGTACAGGAAGCTCATCATGCCGGATTTTTTCAACGCCCCCGCAACCTGCTCTCCCGCGTCCTCGTCTTCAAACAATGCCGCGGCGCTATCGACCATCACGAACAAGATCACGCCGGATACGCCCGCGACCATCACTTCGAGGCGGATTTCGGCCGGTAGCCAGTGCTGAATGAACAACAGCAAGCACAACGCCACGATCAACTCGATCGACTCGAGCTTACCCCAGCCGGCCAACTTTTCTTCGATGGCTCCGAGCCAATGCAGTTCTTTAGCGTCATCAAAAATGAAACCGAAAAAGACCATCAGCAAGAACATGCCGCCGAAGGCCGCGATCTGCACATGCGACTCGGTCAGATGTTGCGCATAAGTCGTCGGGTCGTGCAGCGCCATGTCGGCGACGCCAAACAAACCGATGCCGGTCGCGAACGAGACGATCAGGACCGGAAACAACAGCCGCATGCCGAAAACCGCGATCAGGATGCCCCAGGTCAGAAAGTAATATTGCCAGCGTTCATCCATGCGTTTCAACACCGAGGCGTTGACGACCGCGTTGTCGAACGACAGGCTGACTTCCAGGACGCCCAGAATCAATGCGATAAAGGCACCGGTCAGGCCGCCCCAGTAGAGCGCGATCGCGAGACTCACGACGGTCACGATGATGGAAAGACGAAAGTGCTGCATGCAAAACTCCTGAATGTGTTTTATGGAAGCGTAACTATAAGTCGAATTATCTTAAAATCAATAGTTTTCGCGACAAGTTTAACGTTTCGGCTTCAATAAAAGGGTTGGCTGCTTCTTTATAAGCATATTTCATTCCAGTACCATTTTTATCGCTTATAATGGCCTGCTCGATTCTCGGCCAGCGCATCGCCATTCAAGCATTTGGCTCGATTGCCCGGCCAAACCCCGCTGCATTTTGACTCTGTGACATTATGGACTCTTCGAACCAACTCAGCCCAGCACAGTTTTTACAACAACAGCTCCAGGAAGTGATCTCACTGCTCGAAAAGCAGCAGCTGGAAAAATCGCTGCTGGAAAGAAGCCCAGGCGCTAACTACGAGCTTCTCGAAACCGTACTGCGCAAACAGCAGGAAAGCCGTCTGCACGAAAAGCTGGCCGCGCTGCACCCGGCCGATATTGCCTATATTCTCGAATCCTTGCCGCTCGATCAGCGCAAGATTGCCTGGAATGCGATCGAGGCCAGTGATCACGGCCAGGTGCTGGTCGAAGTGTCCGACGCGGTTCGGCAAACGCTGATTTCGAGCATGGAGTCGGAGGATTTGGCGACCGTCGCCGAAAATCTGGATGCCGACGAGATCGCCGAACTGGCCGACGACCTGCCGAAAAACGCGATGTTGAAAATCCTGCGTTCGTTGAACAGCGAGGAGCGCCAGCATGTCAATGCGGTATTGGCTTATGAGGACGACCAGGTCGGCGCGTTCATGGATTTCGGCATGATCACGATCCGCGAAGACCTGACGCTGAAAGCGATCGCGGACTATATCCGTAAACTCGGCAAACTGCCCGGCCATACCGATAAACTGTTCGTGGTCGACCAACAGGATGTCGTGAAAGGCATCCTGCCGCTGTCGCGCCTGTTGACGCATTCACCGATTCTACTCGTCGCAGACGCGATGGTGACCGATTTCGTACAGTTTCAGGTCGACCAGGACGCCTCCGAAGCCTCGCGCGCTTTCGAACGCTACGATCTGATTTCGGCGCCGGTCGTCGACAGCAAAGGCCGGCTGCAAGGGCGGCTATGCGTGGACAGCATCCTCGACTTTATCCGCGAGGAAAACGACGAAGACCGGCTGATCCAGGCCGGCGTCTCCGAGGAAGAAGACCTGTTCTCCAGCGTCTGGAAGAGCGCCCGGAACCGCTGGTCATGGCTGCTGATCAATGTCACGACCGCCTTCCTCTCGACCCGCATCATCGGCCTGTTCGAAGATACGATCCTGCAACTGGTCGCCCTGGCCTCGCTGATGCCGATCATCGCTGCGACCGGCGGCAATACCGGCAATCAGACCAGCATCCTGATCATCCGCTCGCTGGCCCTGGGCCAGATCACCCCGCTCAACGTCAGGCGGCTGATCAGAAAAGAGCTGTCCCTCGCCCTGTTGAACGGCACCTTTATCGGCCTGGTTGTCGGTTCGGTCGCCTATTTCCTGTACCGGGACAAGGCGCTGGCCGGCGTGATGGCGCTCGCGATGTTTTTGAATCTCTTGGTCGCGGTCGTGGCAGGCCTTGCGATTCCGCTGCTTCGGCATAAGTTCGACAAGGACCCCGCCGCCGGCGCGACCGTGATGCTGACCTCGATTACCGATGCGATGGGATTTTTTATCTTCCTGGGACTGGCGAGTGTGTTTTTGTTATGACAGCCGGCGCGCACCTGATCTGACAGAATCAAACTTCGGTTTGGATTGAACGTGACACTGACGGTCTCAGTTCGGCCAACTGCGGTCATTCAGTGGTGGCCTCCAAAGCGGACAAAGCCTCTTCCAGGCTTACCGCCAGACTATTCAAGCGAAACTGCACACCAACGCTGCCAGCTTTCTTAAACCTGAATCAGCCTGCTCCTCGCTTGCGTGACTGAAGTTGAGGCGCAGTTGCCCGCAGCTAGTCACTTGCATAGGCAAGAATGGTTCGCCGGGCATGAAGGCTACACCTGCTTCAATAGCCTTGGGCAAGAGTAGACGAGTGTCAATGCACCGATTGAGAGTAATCCAGAAGAACAGACCGCCGGGTGGAGTCAGCCAACTGGCTATGTCGCCAAAATGGCGACATAGCGCTCCTTCGAAAGAATTTCGACGTTGCCGATAGTTTTCGGCGAGTTCCTCCAAACGCTTGCTGTATTCCGAATCGTTCAATTGTTGTAATACCAGCCACTGGCTGACGCGGTTACTGTGCAAATCTGCCGACTGCTTGAGGCGTGTCAGGAAAGGCAACAAATCCGGAGATGCAACAAGGTAGCCGAGGCGCAATCCTGGTGCCAGACTCTTCGAAAACGATCCTTGGTAAATCCACGGTGTCTGCTGAAGCAGGGCACACACCGGAGTTCGTTCGCATTGGTCATACACCAAGTCGCAGTAAGGGTCGTCCTCAAACAAAGGAAGACGAGCGGTATCGCATGCGTCAGCTAGGGCATTGCGTTGACTTGCATCAAGACAACGACCGCTTGGATTCTGAAAAGTGGGAATGGCATAGGCAAAAGATGGCTTTTCGCGCAGCAATGCTTGCACATCTAGCGCCTCCGCATCGTAAGCAACGAAGCGGGCACCGAAATAGCGGAACACCTGCAAAGCCGCCAGATAGGTTGGCGACTCCACCGCTACTGCAGTGCCGGGATCGATGAACAGTTTGGCGACAAGATCGATGCCTTGCTGCGAACCGGAAAGAATCAACACCTGCTCAGCTGTGCACGTCAACCCTCGTCCGTGCAGTTCTTCGGCAATCCGCTGCCGGAGTTCCCATTCGCCTTCACTGGGGCCGTATTGCAGGATGTGCTGCGGCATGGCGTCCAGGCTGAATTGAGGGAAACTATCGACCGCCGGTAGGCCACCTGCAAAGGAGATCATACCCGGACGATTGTAAGCGTCCAACCCTACCACATAGCGAGGTTGATGGGGGCGTGATTTAATGTGATTTGCCGAAAGGCAGTAGTTCGTCGATACGGCTGTTAGGCCAGGTAGGCAGTTTTTCGAGGGTGTCTTTTAG
>Ga0207968_100282_pt1 | contig 20831 bp, 8 predicted proteins | sample LakWasMet21_HOW5_2_FD_183867 | JGI IMG/M metagenome (GOLD analysis project Ga0207968, IMG submission 183867) | Freshwater sediment methanotrophic microbial communities from Lake Washington under simulated oxygen tension - Sediment Metagenome... | ecosystem: Environmental > Aquatic > Freshwater >...
GTTGCTTTCTTATGTAAATGGATCAGCATCGAAGTTTCTCTTTGAGTTCTTTTGATAGCCCTGACAGCGCCTCTTCACACACCAGATAACGCCATAGACGAGGTATATTATCTACCGAGTCTTGACAATTACCGATCATTCCGTGCTTCCAGTTAGCGGTAGCAACTTTGTAACAGGACCTGCCGGGATAGATTACAGAGCAGGATGGCAGGCGCAGAACAGCGCTATCGTTTCGCACAATGTCAGCAGTTTTACTAACGTAACGGCATTTAATGAATCCTATACTTATTTAAGGCTGGATTTTAATCCCCCCGCAAATAGCAATACTTGGGGTTTTAGGCTGGGGCTTGATGCGGGCTACGGTGCCGCTCTTTATTTAGATGGAGCTCAAATAGCTTACGACTCTAGAAACCTCTGGTGGCAGAATAGCTGGGCAAATACAGGAGAGCTGATCACAAGCACCAATCTTGCCGTGTTGGCAGGTAGCCATATTTTTGAAGCGTATTGGGCGGAAGACTGTTGCTCTGGTAGTTCGTCTGCCGAATTTACTACGGATGGCATTAACTGGAGTCCTATAGCGACCCCAATTCCTGCTGCGGCTTGGTTGTTTGGCTCAGGTCTCGCGGGTTTAATTGGAATCGGCAGGCGTAAAAAATCAACAATGGTTGTAACTGCGTAAAATGGCTTGGTGAGGGGATAGAGCTCATTTTGTTCTATCTTCCCCACGCATCGCAAGCGAATGGGAACACGATTTTTCCCCGTTACTTGCGCTGACGTTTACGACTCCGCCTTGTGCGTGCCGCCCGCTGCATCACTCAACCATCGCCAAAATTGCCGGGCGCCTCGATAGCCGGTGTAGCGGGCGACCTCTTGCCGGTTTCTAAACAGCACGATGGTGGGGGTGGCAAATAATTCCTGACTTAACTTCCAGTCGCTCGGCGGTGCCGTTAAATTGGTCGAGACGATCGGAATCGGATGTTTCCAGGTCGCTAACACTTCTTTGTCGAATTGCCTGCAATAACCGCAGTCAATGGCTTCAAACGCGATCAATTGTTCTTCGGCATGCAGTTGGATTTGTGGCCAACTTGGCTCGGTGTCCGCGATTGGAGTCGCGGCTTGCGCGTGATGGCCTTTTTCGCCGTGAGCAGGCATGCTGGGGTCGAGATAGGCCACGCCGGTGCCGCCGAGGCCGCAATAGCCGAGCGGGTTTTTCTCCAGATAATCCTGATGATAGTCTTCGGCGGCGGTATAATTCCTGAGCGGGGCTATTTCGGTGGTAATGGGCGCCCCGATACCCGCCGCATGCAAATTAGCCTGATAGATCGCGCGCGTTTTTTCGGCCAATTGCCGTTCTTCGTCGCTGCGATAAAACACCGCACTTCGATAATTGCTGCCGACGTCATTGCCCTGGCGATTACCCTGGGTCGGATTGTGGCTTTCCCAAAACTGAATCAGGACGCGTTCTAATGTGGTTTGCTTCGGGTCGTAATAGACTTTAACCACTTCGGCATGATTCTTGACTGTCTTGCCTTCGTTGATGGATGCTTCGGTGTGATGCAGCGTTTGATAGGTGGGGTTCGCAATATCGCCGCCGGCATAACCGGCCTCGACATCCAAAACGCCGGTCAAGGCCTGCATGCGTTTTTCCGATCCCCAAAAACACCCCATCCCCAAGACGATATAGGGCGTATCGGGGCCAATCGCCGCCTTGTTCAAGGACGGATTTGAGCTTTTGCCGGCAAGCAGGGGGGAATTCAACAACAGTCCAATGGCAAGCACAAGATTGCCTATCATCAATAAAGACCAAAAGGCGCGACGACGCGTATTCATGAATAAGCCCTCCTGTTGAATTGGGTTACATTATAAAGCTGCTTATTCTCAGGAATCCAGTCATGGAGTTGGGCATAACCGCATGCCTTATCTACGAGACTGCCGGTGGCATGGTAAGTAGCCCGGATGAAACGTAGTGGAATCCGGGTTACGCCATTGAAAGGGGGGGGCGGCTTCAGGGAAGCTACCCGGTGCCGGCTGAATTGTTGAAAAATCAGCAGCCGGTAAGCAGATCGAGGGCACCAGCAACCTGAAAGGCCTGCTGCCCGGCGTCGCGATCGTCGCCGATTCGACCTGGGCCGCCTTCAGCGCGCGCAAAAGTCTGAAAGTTGTCTGGGACGAAGGCAAGACCGCGGCGGACAACTGGAAGGGCTTCGCGGCCCAGGCCGACGCGGTGCAGCATGTCTTGCCGCACGCGCTGGATAGGCACATGGACCTGGACCGCTTTAACGCGGTCGTGCTGATGACACATCATTTCGACTATGACCGGCGTTTCCTGGCGGCGATCGCCGGGTCGCGCATTCCGTTCATCGGCCTTTTGGGGCCGGTACAGCGCCGGGAGCGCTTGCTGCATAGCCTGGAAGAGGCGGGCGAGTTGATCGAGGAACGGGTATCGGCCCGGTCGGGCTGGACATCGGCGCGGAAACACCGGAAGAAATCGCCCTGGCGATCGTCTCCGGCATCCAGGCCGTCTTGAAAGGCCGCAAGGGCGGGCAATTGGACCTGAAGGTCAGCGTCCTGGTTGCATGAAGGCTGTCATCGATCACTGCTTGGGCGCGATGCGTGGGCCGGGCGGGTTGGCTAAACCCGTCCGCGAGATTGGGTGGCAGCGCAAGGCTGGGGTGAATGATTCGGGGCGGGATTTAGAACCCCGCCCCGTGGGGAGAAGGAGACTTTGAGATTTAACCCGACAACATTGGCTCGCGATGCCTGTAGTGAAATTTGCGAGCCAAAATCATGTAACACCTGAAGGCGAGGTCACGGTTGAGCGCGGCCTGCTCAGCTATTGCCGGCCTTCAGGTGAGACACGGCTTCCTCGGCGTGTTTGGTCGCAACCTCGGCATGGTTTTGCTTGCCGTGGGCGATGGATTCTTCCAACGCTTTAATGCCAGCCGAGACATGACCCTTGGCTTCGCCGCTCGAGGCACTTTCGGCTGACTGTGCATGTTGCAGCGCTTTTTCAGCATGCTCGACCAGTTGCGGCGCATGTCCGGCTTGGCCATGGCTAACCGCGTGTCCGGCGTGCTTCAAGGCCTCGGCGGCATGCTCCTCGGCGAAAACGCCGGTGCTGGCCAACAACAATGCGCTCATTATCGCGATATTTTTTTTCATAAATTCACCTGCTTTGATTATGGAGTTGATTCAAAAATCGAGTAGACGCCAGATACTGTCTTTGCATGAAAGCGGTCGGTTGTGCGCAACTGACGCGCCGATTGCAAGCAAGGACTGTTGGCTGATCGTGCCGTCAATATCTAACAATCAATTAATATGCCAACAATCAAAAGCATGATTTTAAAGAAAAATATGGCCAAGAGGGCGAAGGTGTTGCTCTTTGTCGAACAGGGCTTGCTGGATCACTGTACGTCAGGCAGCAGCCGTGTGCGCGGGTGGAATCGCGTGCGGCTGCGTCTTGAAACCCAGAAGCGGGCCGGAGCGGTTTGCGATCAAGAATTGCTGGCATGGCAACACTCGATCAGCAGGAGGTGTTTGTGCGGCAGCAGCAAGACCCGATATTTCAAATAATTATTTAATATAAACAATATGTTATAGATTGGCATGATTCTTTCATAAAGATTAATTGGATTGCGGACACTGGTTTTCGAGGTCTGCATCGACTTTTCCGCATTATTTGCATTTGAAAGGATATGCCTTATGACTAAATCACACAAACTGGCTTTGGCCGTTTCCCTGCTGTGCGGCGCCCAGTCCGCCAGCGCCCTGACGCCGTGGGTGGATGGCGCGCCGGACTTGATCGTCTATACGTCCGGTGGCGCCGCGCAGGATCAGGCCATCACGCGGGTTGTCTCCAACACGCTGGCGGCGCCGGGTTCCCTGGATACCTTCAGTGATGTATCGGGTTCCAGCATCGGTGGGCGCTGGCAGGTGTTTTATTTTACCGGCAACGCGAATCTGCCCGGCGGCTTGGCCGGCAAGAAGATCATATTCGAAAAGCGTTCCTACGGCGCCGCGGGCTATGGCGTGGTGCCCCTGCTGGCCAATGACGGCAACGGTCTGGCGCTGGAGCATCTGAATATCGTCGGGCTGGCCGAGTCGGCCTGGGACGTCGATGGCGCGGCCGGCGGCAAGAAATGGAAAAAAGCGATCAGCGCCGCCAATGCCGCCACGTATTTGACCAAAGTGGTGTCCGATGGCGGATTCCTGGGCGTGGACCCGGACATTCTACTGAAACCGAATACCGAAAATTACCCGGAACAGGTCAATGAACTGACGACCGGCGCGCCAGAGCCGAATTGGCCGCTCAATCTGAACCAGGTTCCGGCGGGATTTACCCAGGTTTCTACTGGCGGGCTGGTCTATGGCATCGCGGTGACCGAAGATCTGTACAAGGTATTGCAGGCAGCGCAAAAAAGAGCAGGGTCCTTGTCCGCTTCCGTGACGATCGGCGCTTACGATGCCAATTCGCTGCCCAATCTGAACCGGAACTTCGTGGCGTCCATTCTGGCCGGCAAAATCAGCCATTGGGAGCAGGTCAAGATCGTCGACAAGGACACGCAGCAAGCGGTCAGTCTGACCGATGTCGCTTTCGATGCCGGCATTGCCGCGCCGTTCAAAAATGGAGACGGTAAAACGCCGGTCGGCGTCGGCCGGCGTAATAAGGGCGCGGCGGTCGGCGCGGTCGCCTATGCCAAATTCCTGAACTATCCGGGGACCGCCAACGCCAACAAGCCGGCGGACAATACGCCGGACGGCGATGAGGCCAATGCGGCGCCGATCGTCAAGTCGCCGGGCGGCGTCAGCGCAACCAATAATCTGCTGAAGGACTGGAATAACGGCGCCAATGCGTCCGGCTTGAATCCTGGCTCGCAAAAAATCTGGGGCATCGCGGTCAACAGCGGCGACAAGGATGCCGGTGTGAATCCTTGGCGTTATGTGCGGATCGACGGCTATGCGCCGACGATCGAAAACGTCGCGGCGGGGGTCTATCCGCATTGGGCGGAAGGCGTCGTGCTTTATCGTACCGATAAAGCCGGAGATGCGCAGTGGGCCGATAAAAAGGCGCTGTTGAAGGCGTTTGCCGACGATTTGGGTAGCCCGAGCGTCGCCAAGGCGGTCAATACGCAATTGCCGTTCGGCCTCAGCGGCATTTTTGCGACGACCAAGGATACGAGAGGCTTTCAGGCATCCATTCCATTCAATCCTGACAACCCGGTCGTTCCTCTGACCCATTACTGCACGGCGACCGGTTCGACGCAGACCGGCATCGTGCCGGTTGCCGATGATCAGGCCACGGGCGGTCTGCAAATCCAGTTGAAATAGACCCATAGATTCAAGGAACTCAAGATGTTGTTATCTCATACGAGTCATCCGGAGCGGCTTTACCCGTCGCTCTACAACGTATCCTCGGGTCGGGCCGATGATGATTCGCGCCGAGGCATTGGCCGAGGCGGCTGGTGGACGATCGGGCTCTGTCTGCTTGCGCTGGCGCTGTCGTCTTCCGCCGCCGAGGCCGCCAATAAAAAGCCGATAGCCAAGATCGTCAAGGTTGCGCCGGTCAATGAAGGCGCGGCGGTCACTCTGGATGGCAGTGCCAGTTCGGACAAGGAAAACGGTGCGCTGACCTATGCCTGGGTGCAAACCCAAGGTGTACCGACCGTCGTGCTGAATGGCGCCAATACGTCGACGCCGAATTTTACCGCGCCGCCGATTCAAAAGACCAACAAAGCCACAAAGCCGGTCAAGCTGGCTTTCCAGCTGACGGTGACCGACCCCGAGGGGCTGAGCGCGGTCAAGAAGACGGCAGTGAAGATCAAACCGCTGAATGCGGCGCCGCTGGCGAATGCCGGCGACGACAGCAACGCGGGATTGTCTCAAAACGTGACCTTGACCAGCCTCAGTCACGATCCCGATGCCGGGCGCGGCGGCCAAATCGTCAAGTATCAGTGGAAGCAACTTAAAAAGTCCGGCGATCCCAAGGTCAAATTGCTCAATGCGAAAACCGCGCAAGCCTCGTTCGTGGCCCCGGCCGCGCCCGCGCAGCTGGAATTCGAGCTGGCCGTGACCGACAACGATGGCGCCAAGGCGACCGATACGGTCGTCGTGACGGTGGCCAATGTACAGCCGTTGACGGCGGCGTTTTCGATCGATAAGAAAACGCTGGCGCCGGGAGGCACGGCCACCGCCAAGGCGACCGCGATCGCCGGTGGCAAGGGGCCTTACACGGTTGCGTTTAACTGGGGCGACGGCGGCGCGAACGAGCAGCAGGCGTTGGCTGCCGGCGTTGTCGCCAAATCGGCCGGCCATGTCTATGCGAACGTGGGCCAATACAATTTGACGATCACCGTGACCGATCAGAACGGCGGCAGCAAGGCGCAAACCTTTCAAATCACCGTATCCGAGCCGCAGGCACCGGCCTTGGACGGTGCATTGAGTGCGACGCAGGCGGTCGTGGCCTTCAATACGCCGATTCAAGTCAAGGTCGATATTACCGGCGGCGCGCAGCCCTATCGCGTCAAATTCGAATGGGGCGATGGTCAAAGTGTGGGGCCGACCGCGCTCGGTCAAGGCATCACGGCGGCGAGCGATCAGCATTTTTATGGGCAGCCTGGGAACTATGTCATTACCGCAACGATTACCGATGCGAACGCTGGTACGAAGAGTGTGACCACGAATGTGACGGTGAATCCCGTCGAAGCGCCGCTGGAGGAGTGTCAGCAGGCCAACGCCCATTGACGCGGAGGGAGAGGACAGGATGTCCGGCAGGATTGCCGTTTGAGACGGCCGCAGGGAAGCCATCAGGCAAAGGGGTGTGCGATGCAATGTCGCGGCATCCAGGAAGCGCTCGTCGGGCCGTGGAGTTGAAGCCGCGGTCCCGCGATCGCGATCACTATCGGGGAATCCCGTTCTATCGCTCCGGCCGCAAGGGCCGGAGTTCGTCACGCAAGCATCGCATCCCGTGGCCGCGACCCGGCGGCCGATGCGATCGCCGTTCCATCTCTTACCGGCCGATTCGGCCTCCGGGGTAAGGCAAAATCATTGGCGGGCTGTTGCCCTGACAACAGTCCATCAACAGCCGCTGTTGCCAGAACAGCACCTTGGCATCGTCTTTTTACAAAAACATATTAAATTTCAGTTAAATAGATATTGGCACGTAAAGTGCTAAATGACTCATATAGTATGGTTATTTGAAATCTATGCATAAATTCATTGGACGCACATTGCTGACATGGAGCGTTTTTTCATTCTTCTCGCCGGTAGTCACCGAGGTTCATGCCGAGCCCGCCAAAACCACCGAACAAACGCCGGCATTCGACCTGTTGATGTTGCAGGTTGACGGCAACACGGTGCTGGATCAGCAACTGATCGAAAAAACCGTGTACCCGTTTCTCGGGCCCGGAAAGTCGATAGCCGACGTCGAGAAAGCGAGACAGGCGCTCGAAGAGGTGTACCGGAAAAATGGCTATCCGACCGTCGTGGTCGAAATTCCGGAGCAGGACGTGGTCGATGCGTCGGTGCGCCTGCAAGTGGTCGAAGGCACGGTCGAGCGTCTGAAGATTTTCGGTTCCCGCTATTACGCGCTCGGCAAGATTCGCGCCGGCGTGCCCGCCCTGGCCGACGGTCAGGTTCCCCACATGCCCGAGGTGCAGCAACAGTTGGCCGCCTTGAATCAGGAATCGCCGGATCGCCAGGTCACGCCGATCTTTCGCGCCGGCGCCACGCCGGGCAAGACCGAGGTCGAATTGCGGGTCAAGGACGCCGTGCCGCTGCACGGCAGCGTCGAGGTGAACGGCCGCAACCCGGAGGACACCACGCGCACGCGCCTGATCGGCGCGCTGCGCTACGACAATTTGTGGCAGCGTTTTCACAGCGCTTCGCTGCAATACCAGGTGTCTCCCGAAAATGATGACGAAGTCGAAGTCTGGTCGGGCACCTATGTACTGCCGACAGGCTGGGCCGATACGCGTCTGGCCCTTTACGGGATCGGCATCAGCTCGAATACCCAGACCGGCGCCACGATCGGTGGCTTGACCGTCGTCGGCAGCGGCAGCATTTACGGCGCCCGGCTGATCAAGCCTTTCGGCCTGGAGGACAATGTCAGTCACAGCCTGACCCTGGGTTTCGATTACAAAAGTTTCAGCCAGGGCGTGACCTTGCAGGGGCAGGACATGGAACCGACCCCTGTCAGTTATCCCGCCTTCCAGATCGGCTATGACGGCAGCTGGCGGCAGGATGGCGCGATCACCAGCCTCGGCGTCGCTGGCAATGTTTCGGTCCGTGGGCTTGGCAACAGCCAGCAGGAGTTCGACAGCCGGCGTCAGGGTGCGCCGACCAACTATGCCTATTTGACCGGAAATCTGAAACATCTGCGCGCGCTGCCCTGGGATTTTCGTCTCGCCGCGAGGGCCTCGGGGCAGTTGTCCTACAGCCCCCTGATCAGCAACGAGCAGTTCTCGGCCGGCGGCCAGCAAAGCGTGCGCGGCTACCATCAGACCCAGCAGCTCGGCGACGACGGCCTGAATTTGTCGCTGGAAGTGCAGTCGCCGCAGCTGAAGCGGCAAGACTGGGAGGTGATCCAGAACCTGCGCCTGCACACCTTTATCGATTACGCCTACCTGTGGATCCAACACCCGCTCGAAGGCAACCCCGGCTTCTACCGCCTGGCCGGCGCGGGCCTGGGCCTGCGCGCGCAGTTGTTCAAACATTGGAGCGGCGAGCTGGATTGGGCTTACCCGCTGTATCGGCAGGGCACGGTCGATGTCGGCAACCAGCGTATCGATTTTCGCCTCGCTTATGAATTTTAACTTGATGCCACGGCAAACCCGAGGTAACGGACGATGAATCATTATTCCCTCCGTCGAAGCAATGACCCCGCTTTTCGGCTCAAGCCGCTGGTGCTGGCGATCCGGATGCTGATCGCCGGTGGTCTGGCGATCGGCGGCAAGGTGCCGCCCGCGCGCGCCGAATTACCGGTGCCGTTGAATCCCGTGCCCTTGACCCAGACACCCGTCGATATTGCGACCCAGGGTCAGGCCAACGCCTCGATCAATGGCAACGCCCTGAATATCAAGCAGCTCACCGACAAGGCGACACTGGACTGGAAAAGTTTCAACATCGACGCCGGCAGCTGCGTGCGCTTCGACCAGCCCGGGGCGACCTCGATCGCGCTGAACCGCATCCATGACCAGAGTCCGAGCCGGATCATGGGCTCGCTCGAAGCGAACGGCCAGGTTTATCTGGTCAATCAGAACGGTTTCGTGTTCGGCAAGGATTCGCAAGTCAACGTGAACTCGCTGGTTGCGACGACCCTGGGTATCAGTGACGAAACCTTTCAACGCGGCATCACGAAGGTGTTCGATATCGACAATAGCGCTGCCTTGCAGGGCGGCGGCGAAATCTATCTGAAAAACGGTCAGGGCCAATACCTGCGCGACCCAAACGGCGACAAGATCAAAATTCAGATCTTCATCGACCAGGGCGCGCAAATCAAGACGAACGGCGCCGGCGGTCGGGTGATCATCGCGGCGCCGACGGTCACCAACGCCGGCACCATCGAAACGCCGGACGGGCAAGCGATCATTGCCGCCGCGCAGGACAAGGTCTATCTGCAGGAAGCCGGCGGCGACGCCGACGTCCGCGGCCTCCTGGTCGAAGTGAACAAGGGTGGGGAAGTCAATAACGTCGGCAAGGTGCTGGCCGAGCGCGGCAACGTCAGTCTACTGGGCTTCGCGGTCAACCAGAAAGGCATCGCTTCCGCGACCACCTCGGTGCAATTGAACGGCACCGTCAGGCTGCTGGCGCGCGAAGGCATCCAGAACCCTTCGGCGACCGGCGGCAAGCTGTTGCCGAAATCCACGGTCAGGGCGGCCGATCTGGGCGACGGTCTCGGCACCCGGGCGAACGTGACCTTGGATAAAGGCAGCGTGACCCGCGTCGACCTGGACGCGGACAAAACCACGACCGCGATCGACGCGCAGGGACAGCCGCGCTCGAAAATCGAGATCTCGGGCCATCAGGTCCGGCTGCAGGGCCAGTCCTTGGTCCAGGCGAAATCAGGCCATGTCTCGATTCAGGCGGTCGACAATCCGGCCAATCCGGCGGTCAAGGGCAATGCCAGGATCATTCTCGAAAGCGGCAGCAAGGTGGACGTTTCCGGCGTCAAAAATGTCAGTCTGGCGATGGAGCGGAATGTCGTCGAGGTGGAGTTGCGCAAGAACGAGCTGCGCGATTCGCCGTTGCAGCGCGATGGCGTGCTGTTCGGCGAGAAGGTCCTGGTCGATCTGCGCAAGGCCGATCTGGCCCATGACCCGGAGACCGGCACCCTGACCCAGGCCCGCATCCCGATCGCCGACATCAAGGGCGCGGTGGACCGCATCGCGCGTAATATCGACGAGCGCGGCACCTCGGGCGGCACCATCGATCTGAAGTCGAGCGGCGATGTGATCGCCAAGCAGGGCAGCGTGCTCGACTTTTCCGGCGGCTCGGTCCAGTACCGTGACGGGGTCATCAATACCACCAAACTGGTCGCGGACGGCGAGATCTTCGACATCGCGGACGCCGATCCGAACCGCCATTACTCCGCACTGCTGCTCGGCGACAAGGTCAAATACGCGCCTTGGGCGATTCGTCAGCGCTGGCCGGCGGCGTCCCTGACCCAGCACCACGAAAGCGGTTATGTCGAAGGCAAGGCGGGCGGCACCTTGAACATCAGCGCCTATGAAGTGCTGCTGGACGGCACGCTCGACGGCACCACGATCGACGGCTCCTACCAGAGAACGCCCGAACAACGCGCACCGGGCAGTTCGCTGAACATCGACCTGAGCAACGATAATCTGTTCGGCAAGCAGGACATTGTGTTCGGCCGCAATCCGCCTGCGTCCCCCCTCGGCCAGGACGAGCCCTTGCCGCGCCGGGCCGACGGCTCGACCGAGCCCGCCGCGCTGAACATCGATGCGGGCTTGTTCAAGAGCGCCGGCGTACGGAATGTCGATATCAAAACTAACGGTTCGATACGGATCAACGAAGACGCGCACATCAAGCTGGTGGATCAGGCATCGTTGAGCCTCGAATCGACCGGCCTGGACATGTTCGGAACCATCGCCAGTCGCTCCGGCAATGTCAGCATCAAACCGATCGATCTGAGCGCTTCGGGTTTGCTGCCGAGCTCGATCACGCTGGGCTCCAAGGCCTTGATCGACGTCAGCGGCTATTGGGTGAATGACTGGCTGAGCGTTCGGGACGGCAAGGCCTTGGCGCCGGCGTCTATAGACGCCGGCCATGTGTCGCTGGTCACCGAACAGGGCGATCTGCGCCTCAATACGGGCAGCAAGATCGACGTCAGCGGCGGTGCCTGGATGCAGGCCGACGGCACGGTGGTCGACGGCAAGGGCGGCATCATCGATTTGCGCGCCGAGACGCACGAAGCGGGCGCCAAGGTTTCAAGCCTGATGCTCGGCGGCAGTCTGGCGGGCTATGCGTTGCAGCACGGCGGTCAGCTGAATATCAGCACGAACGAGGTGATCATCGGCGCCGCCGTCGATGCGCCTAGCCGCCCGGATTCCGAGGCGACGCCGCTGCTGCTCATGCCCGGATTTTTTCAGCAGGGCGGCTTCGGCGATTACCAGGTTACCTCGAATCATTATGGCTTGAAGGTTGCCGACAACGTGCAGTTGAGACCCCTGCAAAACAATTTGCAGCTGACCGGCAGCGCTTATCTGATGCCGACCGGAACCTCGATCAAGAACGTCAGCTCCGTGGTGACCCTGCCTGAATTCGTGCGCAATCCGACAACTCTGACCTTGTCCCTGACCCAGTTGGCGAGTCAGGACCGGAATGAAGTGCTGAGCATCGGCAAGGGCGCATCGATCAAGACCGACATGCAGGGCAGCGTGGCGTTGAACTCCGATACCTCGATCTTCGTCGATGGCACGATCAGCACGCCGGGAGGGAACATTTTTCTGACCCTGGACATCCCGTCCGCGGGTGATTCGGGATTTTTCGCCTCCCAGGGCATCTGGCTCGGCCCCGAAAGCCGGCTGCTGGCACGCGGCGCCTATAAGGCGGAACTGAACCCCTACGGCCTGCGCATGGGCGAGGTGCTGGCGGGCGGCCAGGTGACACTGACCGCGAACCGCGGCTATATCGTCAGCTACGCCGGCTCCGAGATCGACGTGTCCGGCACGACCCGCACGCTGGATTTCAGGGAACTTCAGGACAGAGGCACCCAGATCGAGGTGGTTTCGAAAACGATTTCATCGGCCGGCGGCACGATCAGCCTGAAGGCGGGCGAGAGCATCCTGGCGGATGGTGCTTTCAAGGCGCAAGGCGGCAAGGGCGCCGGCGGCGGCACCTTGGCGGTCGAACTGAATGGCGGCCTCAGGCAGAAACCCGATTTTCCGATTCCGGGCGGCGGCTTTCCGGATGACCAGGCGGTGACCAAGCCGCGCTCGCTTGAAATCAGCGAGTCGACGATCGCCGCGATTCCGGCTGATCTGAGGCCCGGCGATGCGCTCGATAGCGCCTACGACGGCCGCGCCTTGCTGAACAGCACGCAACTGAACCGTTCGGGCGCGGCGAACCTGGCATTAAAGACCGATGCGGTCGCCGGCAATACCCATACCGGCAGCATCCTGTTCAAGGGCAATGTCCGGCTCGATGCGGCGAGAAGCATCGTGCTCGATTCCCCGAGCCTGAAAACCGAGGGTGGACAAGTGACCCTGAACACCGCTTATGCGGCGTTGGGCTCCACGCAAAGCCGCCTGGATACGCAACTGGGCAACGGGCTGTTTTTGAGCAAACTGGCGCCGGACGCGGCCTCTGGCAGCGGGCAATTGACCGTGAATGCGAAGGGCATCGATCTGGTCGGCGGTTTGAGCTTCAACGGGTTTGACCAGGTCAGGCTGGCCAGTGCGGGCGATGTGCGCGCGATCGGCATCCGTGGCCTGAAGGACACCAAGGATTTTCTCGGCGTGCTGAATCTGGCTGGCGATTTGACGATCGCGGCGAGCCAGGTTTATCCGTCCACGTTGACCGATTATACGATCAATGTCGGCGGCAACGGCGACGAAACCGTCCGGATTCAAAATAGCGGCGGCGCCACGGCGCCGGTACTTTCGGCCGGCGGCAATCTGACCGTCAATGCGCCGAACATCGTTCAGGCGGGCACGGTGAAGGCACCGTTCGGCACCCTGGCGCTGAATGCCGAAAAGACGCTCGAACTCGCGCCGGGCAGTCTGACCTCGGTCGCGGGCGGCGATGTGACCGTGCCTTTCGGGCTGGTGTCGGGCGGACTGAACTGGCTCTATCCCCTGGATGCGACCGGCTCTATCAATTTGTTGATCGACACGCCGCCGGAAAAGCGGCTGACCCTGTCGGGGAAAGACATCGCGCTCAAGGACGGCGCCAAGGTCGATCTGTCCGGCGGCGGCGATCTCTATGCTTACGAATTCATTCCGGGGCCCGGCGGCAGCACCGATGTGCTGAATCCGAACAACCCCGGCTTTGCGCAGCAATTCGCGATCATGCCGGGACTCGGCAATGCGCTGACGCCCCATGATCCGCTGGCGTTTCCGGGCAGCGGCCTGACCGTCGGCGACAGCGTTTATCTGAGCTCGGGCTCCGGCGTCAGCGCCGGCTGGTACACCTTGCTGCCGGCCCATTACGCGCTATTGCCGGGCGCCTATCTGGTCACCCCCAAGCCGGGCTTCAGGGACCTGCGGCCCGGCCAGGTGCAGCAGGACTTCGCCGGGGCAACGATCATCGCGGGACGCTACGGTGATCCTGATGCCGGCATACAGGATGCCAGATGGCAGGGTTTCGCGGTTGAAAAAGGCGATATCGCCAGGACCCGCTCCGAATACAAGGACTTTTCGGCCAATACGTTCTTTGCCGACAAGGCTGGCAACGAAGGCTCGGCCGCGCCGCAACTGCCGAAGGATGCCGGCAGCCTGTCGATCGACGTGCGCAACAGCCTGGTGTTGGGTGCCGAACTGGCCGCGGCGCCGGCACTGAATGGCCTGGGCGGGCAGGTGGATATCAGTGCCGATAACCTCCGCGTGGTCGGCAATCGCGAGGGTGTCGCGTCGAGCCCGGTAGGCACGGTCAGCCTGTTCGACGAGGACCTGAACCATCTGGATGCGCCGAGCCTGTTGCTGGGCGGAGTGCGCAGCAAGGAAAAGAACGGGCAGCGGGTGAAGGTGTCGACGCAGACGCTGAACGTGGCCGGCGATGCGCAATTGAGCGGGCAGGAGCTGATTCTGGCCGCCCGCGCTCAGGTCAAAGTGGACAGCGGCGCGGTGATCGAGAGCACCGGCAGCACCGGCAAGCCGGGTCTCGATCTGCTGGTGGACAATCAGGTGGCGGCGAACGCGCCGGCCAACAGCGACGGCGCCTTGCTGCGGGTGTCCTCCTCGGCGCAGGTGGCTGTCGTGCGCGACAAGGCCGTGACCGGAAGCACCGGCGCCTTGGTGGTCGAGGAGGGCGCGCGGCTGGCGGCTGGCGGCTCGATGCTATTGGATTCGACCCGCAATACCGTGTTCGACGGCGACATCGACATGCAGGGCGGTTCCCTGGCATTGAAATCGAGCCGTATCAGCCTCGGCGAGGCGCCCGCCAATACGCCGGGTCTGGTGCTGTCGAACACCGCGTTCAACCTGGACGAATTACAGTTGATCAGCGCGAGCGATCTGGATATTTACGGCGCGGTCGGCATTCAGGCGAAACAACTGAAGATCGGCGCGGCGACGATCAATGGCTTCGACAATGCCGGTGCTACGGCCGAATTTTCCGCCGACAGCATCCGCCTGTTCAATAGCGGATCAAGCTCGGCGCGCAGTGGGACCGGTTCCGGTAGCCTGGTGTTCAATACCGGCGAATTCGAACTCGGCAGTGGCAACTACGCGGTCGATGGCTTCAATCAGGTGACAGTGAATGCGACCGACGCGGTCAAGGGCCTGGGACAAGTCCAGGACTCTGCGACCGGCAACAGTGCCTTGGCGGCGCCGGGCAGTTGGCGCGTCGACGGCGATTTAGCCCTGAGCGCAGGCCATTTTATCGGCGGCAACGGCGCCACGACCCGGATCGATACAACGGGCCATAACGTCACCTTGGCTTCACCGGCGGCCACGCCCCCTCTTGCGCCCGGCGGCCTCGGCGCGCGCTGGGCTATCACGGCCGATGCGATAACCAGCTCGGGACGCTTCGATCTACCTTCCGAGATTCTGGAATTGACGGCCTTGACCGGCAATCTGGATTTGAACGCGGGCACGGTGATCGACGTTTCAGGTCGAACGATCCCGTTCGGCTCGCTCCAGAAATTCTCGCCGGCCGGCACCGTCGTGCTAGCGTCGAGTACAGGCAACGTGAATCTGGCCGACGGCGCCGAGATCGATCTTGCCGGCGCGGTCGAAGGCGGCAAACAGGCCGGCGATGCGGGCCTGCTCGATGTGCGCGCGGCGAAGGGTCAATTCCTCTGGAACGGTTTGGTCGGCGCGGTGGGGGATCAGCCGGCGAATGCCGAACTGCGGCAGGGAAGCCTGCGTCTGGATGTGAACACCTTCGGTGACGGCGGCTTTTCGGCGCTGAACGGCAAGCTCGCGGCGGCAGGATTTATAGGCGACCTATCGCTGCGTCAGCGTAGTGGCGATGTGACCGTCGCGGCCGGCGAACACGTGGTCGCGCGTCAATTCAACCTCGCGGCGGATCAGGGCAAGGTGACGCTGAACGGCACGGTCGATGTCAGCGGCAGCCAGGGCGGCGATGTCGCGATCTACGGCAGAAACGGCATCGCCCTCGGCAGTGGCGCCAGAATCGATGCGAGCTCCTCGTTGAAGGGCGCCGAAGGCGGCAAGGTAACCTTGGATACGGTCCACCGTGACGATACCGGCAGCGGGCTGTTGGATCTTGCCGGCGGCGCGATCGACCTTGTCGGCGGCGAAGGCGGCCAGGGCGGGGCGCTGCATTTGCGTACCGGCCGAGATGGCAATGCGGTTAACATCACTGCGATCAATACCACGATCACCGGTGCCGATTCGAACCGGAGCGTGCTGGAGGCAACGCGGGTTTACGACAATCAATCGGTGATCACCGGCGCGAACATAGCGTCCTGGAAGACTGATACCGCCAATTTCATGAATCACGCGCCAGCCATCCAGAATTTTTCCGGCGCCACGATCGATCTGTTGCCTGGCCTTGAAATTCGCGGCGGGCAAAACCTGACCCTGGCGGACGCCTGGGATTTGATCGACTGGCGTTATAACGATTCGGCAGGTCATGCGACTTTGCCCGGATTCCTGACCTTCAGGGCCGGCAACGACCTGAACATCAATGCATCGCTGAGCGACGCCTTCGCGATCGCCTCGCTTCCGGGCCAACCCACTCGGGTCTATCAGGACATGCTTCAGGAAGGGCAGTCCTGGAGCTATCACCTGGTTGCGGGCGGCAACGTCAATCTGGCCAGTTCCTACCTGGCGCGGAATCCTTTGATGCCGAATTCGAGCACCTTGGTGAAGACCCAGGTCAAGGTCAGAACCGGCACCGGTTCGATCGGGATAGAGTCCGGCAAGGATCTGCGCTTTGTCGCCGATCCGTCCGATGCGACGGCGGCCGCGGCGGTCTATACGATCGGCACGACCGCCAAGTACACGCGCAATCAATTGCTGCGCGGCGAGATACCGGGGCTGCCCGCGCGTCTGGACGGGGAGAGCGATGCGGACTATCTGAACCGGCAGGATCCGGGATTGATGAACGAACTGCTGCGCTTCGGCTATCTGGACGAGACGCGGATCGGCACGCTGTTCCAAAAGGCCGAATTTCCGACCCGGGGCGGCGACATCACCCTGCGGGCCGGCGGCACTATCGAAGGTGTGAACACCGGGCAAAAGATGACCGACTGGCTGGTCCGGAGCGGTACCCTGGCGGACAACGCGACGCCGACGGTCTGGGGCATCAATATCAGCGGCGACCGTGGCAGTCAGACCGGTAGCACCCCTGCCGCGAAGGGCATCCGAAACTTCAACCAGAATGTCGGCGCGCTCGGCGGCGGCAATGTTTATGTCGAAGCCGGCGGCGACATCCGGAACCTTTCGGTGATGATTCCGACCACCGGCAAGCCGCTCGGCACGGTTGGCAGCACGCCGAACCAGTGGCTGAAGAACGGCATCGCGGTCAACGGCGGCGGCGATCTGGCGCTGACGGCCGGCAACGACATCGTCGGCGGCGAATTCTTTACTGGCCAGGGCTCGGCCGCGCTGAAGGCCGGCGGCAGCATCGCGAACACTGCCGCAGGACAAGGCGCGGTGTTCGAATTGGGCGATGCCCGCTTCGACGTCCAGGCGCGCCAGGATATCAACATCGGCGGAGTGGTCAACCCAACGCTGTTGAAACAGACCCAGCTGGTCGGGGGAGAGTCCCGCTTCTTCACCTATGGCCCGGACAGCGCGGTCGTGTTTCTGGCGTCCGCCGGCAACATCAACTTCCAGAACAATGCCGGCGCCGGCTTCGAATATTCGGTTTACCCCGGCAGCGTCAAGGCGGCCGCGCTGTCAGGCGACATCGGCATCAATAAATCGATGACCCTGTTTCCGTCGGCCAAAGGGCAACTGGAGCTCTTGGCCGGGCGCAATGTCCGGTCGTCGGCGGTCGCCGGCGAGACAGTCGCGATCAACATGTCCGATACCGATGTCTCGCTGCTGCCTAACATGCTGACGCCGGTCCGGTCGCTGGAAGGCAGTCTGCATGACGGCCTGATCCGGGCGCGGGAGCGGCTCGATCCGTTTAGCCCGGCCTTGAACATCATCCATGCCGCGACGCCGGTGCATCAAGGCAACGACGGCAAGCCGGTGATCCGGGCCAATCTCGGCGACATCGCCTTCGCCTCCGGCGCGCAAGTGATCTTCTTCCTGCCGAAGGCGTCCGAGTTTAGCGCCGGCAGGGACATCAAGAATCTCAGCCTGTCCGGACAGAATCTGGCGAGTGATGACGTTTCGCTGCTTCAGGCGGGTCGGGATATTGCGTTCACTACCCAGATCAGTCCGGACGGGGTCGTGCTCGCCAATCCGAACAAGATCGAGGTCGGCGGTCCCGGCCAGTTGCAGGTGCTGGCAGGGCGTGACATCAACCTCGGCAGTTCGGCCGGCATTCGGACGATCGGCAACATCGTGAATCCGGCCCTGAGCCCTGCGGGTGCGGCTATCAACGTCCTGGCCGGGCTTTCCGACGTGATCGATTACGCGGGCTTCATCGAACGCTATCAAGCGAATCCCGAATACCGGGCGGAACTACAGGCGTTGGCCGGTCTCGACGCGCAGCAGCAGCGCGGCCATCTGAGCACGTTTTTACGGGTGCTGTTCGAGGAAATCAAACAGTCGGCCGCCGCCGCGGCGGCGAAGCCGGTAGGCCAGCGGGCCAAGCTCTATCAGCGCGGCTTCGACGCGATCGAGACGCTGTTTCCGGGCGATAGCTACGACGGCGATCTGAGCCTGGTCTTTAGCCAGATCAAGACCCTGGACGGCGGCGGCATCAACCTGGCGGCGCCCGGCGGCAAGATCGACGTGGGCCTGGCGGGCCAATTGGCGGGTATCCGCAAGGCCGCCGACGAGCTTGGCATCGTCGTGCAGCAGGAAGGCGATTTGAACGCACTGATCGAGCAGGATTTCAACGTGAATCAGTCGCGCGCGTTCACCCTGAAAGGCGGCGACATTACCGTTTGGTCATCCAAGGGCAGCATCGACGCCGGCAAGGGCGCCAAATCGGCGATCGCGGCGCCGCCGCCGGTCACGCTGGTTGACGAGAAAGGCAACATCGTCACGCTGTTCCCGCCGCTCGTCTCCGGCAGCGGCATTCAGGCGATCGGCAACGGCCAGGTCATCTTGGCGGCACCGAAAGGCATCGTCGACGCGGGCGAAGCCGGCATCAGTGGCGGCCAGATCGTGATTGCCGCGACCGCTGTGGTCGGAGCCTCGAACATCCAGGCCTCCGGCGGCACGGTCGGCGTGCCGACCGCGCCGCCTGCGCCGGCCGTGCCTTCCGGCGCGGGCAGCGCCGCCGCCAGTGCGACCAAAGGCGCCAGCGACAGCGCGGGCGGCAACGGTGGGCAAGGCGACGGTGAGCAAAAAGATAAACAGAAGTCGGTCGTCAGCATCCTGAGCACCGACGTGGTCGGCTACGGCGATTGCACCGTCGCCGAAATCCGCGACGGCAAGCCGGGTTGCGGGACTTAGGGTTTCATCGTTCCCACGTTCCTATTCCGCGTCGGTCGGGCAACGCTTTTTTGCCCGACGTTTGATGCCTCGGATACACCGAAATGTCGGGCACAAAAAGCGTGCCCGACCTACGGGGTTTGCGGCCAAGTCTGAGAACGATATTTAACAAGCATTCAATTTTTATGAGTTTATTTTCGATGAACAAATCTCTTATCGGCCGCTTCCGCTTGGGACTGGCTCTGATCCTGATTCCGCTCTGCGCGCAGGCGTGGTGGAACGACGAATGGAAATCGCGCAAGCAATTCAGCGTCGATGCCGGCGCGACCGGCGCCGATATTCAGGAAACCCTGACCGACTTTCCATTGTTGGTGCGTCTCCATACCGGAAATTTCGGCTTTTTTCTTGATCTTGCCGAAAACGGCAAGGACGTGCGCTTCATGCTGGACGACAAGACCGCACTGAAGCATCAGGTCGAAAAGATCGATGCCTTGACCGAACTCGGCCTGGTCTGGGTCAAGGTGCCGGTCGTGCGCGGCGGCGTCAGTACCGACAGTTTCTCGATGTATTACGGCAACGCGGCTGCGGCAGACGGCTCCGATGCGCAGGGCCTTTATGACGTGAATCAGGCGCTGGTCTTTCATTTTCGGGAAGGCGAGGCCTTGCCGCAGGATGCCACCGCCTATGCGCTGCATGCGGCCAGCTCGAAGGCGGCGGTCGATCCGGCCGGTTTCATCGGGGCGGCGGCGAAATTCGACGGGCAAGGCGGCATCAACGTCACTGCGAACCCGGCGCTCGCGATCACGCCTGACAGCGGCCTGACTTTCAGCGCCTGGGTCAAGATCGACCAGGCCCAGACCAACGCCACGCTGTTCGAGGCGAAGGATGCGGCCGGGCGCATCGAGCTGGCCGTGCGGGGCACATCGGCAGTGGCCCGCTACCAGGGCGCGGGCGGCGCTGCCCAGCAGACCGCCGCGGCCAATGTCGAGCCGGCCAAGTGGCAGCATCTGGCGCTGGTCGCCAGAAAGGATGCGCTGGAGCTTTACCTGAATGGGCAGCCCGTCGGCACGGCGCCGATCCAGCTGGCCGCGATGACGCCGTCCGTTTCTTTAGGCGGCAACGAGCAGGGCCAGAACCTGAGCGGCCTCATCGATGAAGCTGAGGTCGCGAAGCAGGCGCGCAGCGCGGACTGGATCAAGCTGCTATTCCGCAGCCAGAGCCCCGATTTCGCGGTGCTCAATTTCGGCCAGGACGAATCCTCAGGCTCCGGCGACGATCTGAATTATTTCGCGATCATCCTGCAAAGCCTGACCGTCGACGGCTGGGTGGTGATCGCGTTGTGCGGCGTGATGTTCGTGATCAGCCTCTTGGTGATGGTCGGCAAGACCCTGACCCTGAACCGGGCCCGCAAGGAAAACGAAGACTTCCTGGCGCAATACCGAACGATTTCTACCACCAATCTAGGCCAGCTGGACGCGGAAGAAACCGAGGATGAGCGCGATAACGAACAATCGGAGTTTCTGGCGGCGGTCGCCGGCAAACACGATCATTTCCAGGGTTCGCCGATTTATCACATCTATCATGCCGGCGTACAGGAACTGAACCACCATTTCGGCGGCGCCAACGCGG
>Ga0207968_100284_pt1 | contig 20793 bp, 17 predicted proteins | sample LakWasMet21_HOW5_2_FD_183867 | JGI IMG/M metagenome (GOLD analysis project Ga0207968, IMG submission 183867) | Freshwater sediment methanotrophic microbial communities from Lake Washington under simulated oxygen tension - Sediment Metagenome... | ecosystem: Environmental > Aquatic > Freshwater >...
TAGGTCTGTGTTACCAGAGGATATTTCACCAGCAGCGGTGTTAATGGTTTCTCCAGCTTCGTGTACTTGGATAATTACTTCTGTCAGTTTATCCATCAGCGCATTCACGCCGTCGCATAAGTGAGCAATCGCGCCAGTTTTGCCATCTAGAGGTATTCGACTAGTAAGATCTCCATCTTTAGCACCCTCGATAATATGCTCTGTTTCTGATACCGCATTAGCTAAGGCCATTTCTGTCAGGTGCTGTTCTGTAATATCAATTGCAAATTTAACTACTTTAACGGGGCGCCCCTCTACATTAAGAATTGGGTTGTAGCTAGCCTGTAACCATATTTCTTTACCACCATTACCAACACGTCTATATATTCCTGAATCAAATAAACCTTTATTTAAATTTTCCCAGAACTGTTTATATTCTTGGCTACTAGCGTATGTTGGGTCAACAAATTTGCTATGATGATGGCCAATACAGTCTCCTTTTGGATATCCAACTACGTTAGCAAAGTTTTCATTAACACTAGTCACTTTACCATCCATAGTAAACTCGATTACACCATACGCACGGTCAATTGAAGCAAGCTGACCTGAGTTATCGGCCTCCCTTAAACTTTGCTCGGTGACATCGATAGCATAGTTCACAATTTTGGTGATTTTCCCATCCATGTTCTCAATCGGACTCAAATAGGCCTGAATCCAAACATCTTTACCATCTTTAGTTATTCTTTTAAATCTGCCAGTCACATAGTCACCAGAGCGAAGCTTTTGCCAATTCTCAGAGTATGTTGGTTTTTTAAAATCAGCTGGGTCCAAAAGGATTGATGAGTGCTTACCTATTAGTTCAGCCATTGTATAACCTAGCATATTTAGATAGGTTTCATTCGCATACAAGATGTTACCGTCCAGATCCATCTCTATCATTGCTTGAAATCTGCTTATAGCATCTTTTTGTTTTCTGCTATCGAAGTCATCCAACTCACGTGCTTTGACTGCGGTAATATCTCGCCACTCTAAAACATTACCAATGTAATCCCCTTTGGCATCATAAGTAGCTGTCACATACAGCGATATAACCAATGAGCCAACCTTGATCTCAGTTGCAAATGGCAAGCGAGCCGGCGTGGCTAGCATCTGGCGCTGATGTTGTGGATTTTTATGAAACACATCAATGCAGGTACCCACGATTTTAGATGGGTCAAATGTTGGAAATACTTTCAGAAACTCAGCTTTATTACTATTAAATAGATTCTCACTAGCAACGTTGACATAGGTAACAATAAAGTTACGATTAACCATCATGATGGCTGAAGAAGAGCTATCCATTGCACTTTTTATAGTGGCCAACGTAGCCTCTTGCTTTTTTAGCTCAGCAATCGCTACATCTTTTTGGGCGATTTCTCTCGCAGACTGCTCAATCAACGCTTTCTGATCTTTTAATTCTTTTGATGTTTTACCAGTTAATCCATTAATTATTGCGGTAATCATGTGTGAGCTCCCAAAAGTGATGTAACAAAGTATTTAATCTAAATTAGTATTATTTTTTTACATTAAGCATCTTGATTAAATTAATCAGTTAATGCCAACGATGCTTACATTAAAACCGTTGTAAATCTCCACCTTTCAAACTTAGTCAGCTGCCCCTATTAACTTAAGCGCTGACCTCTAAGCTGCAACAGCATCAACTAGTGCCATTTCTTGGCTAGTCATTAATTGTTCAATATCCACTAAAATCAACATTCTTTGCTCTAGCGTTGCTAAACCAACAATATATTTAGTGTCGATACTTGTCACTAACGAAGGCACATCACGGATTTGCTCTTCTTTCAGTGCAATCACATCTGATACGCCATCCACCACAATACCAACTACGCGGCCATGTAGGTTCAAGATGATCACGACAGTAAACTCGTTATATTCAATTTTTCCCAAATTAAATTTAATGCGTAAATCTACAATCGGCACAATTTTTCCGCGTAAATTAACAACGCCTTTAATAAACTCTGGTGTATTTGCAATTTGTGTTACTGCGTCATAGCCGCGAATTTCCTGAACTTTTAAAATTTCTAGCCCATACTCCTCCGCACCCAACACAAAGGTTAGATACTCACCCTCTGCGCTCTTTGCTCTTGAACTTACATTAGTTATTACATTGTCTGTACTCATTGTTTAAGCTCCTTATGCATTACGTTGCATATGCTGATTATTTTGGTTTGAAAATGAGGCTGCGCCGGTAATATAGTTAGTACTTTGCCCCATTTGTATCAAAGCAGCGACATCCAAGATTAAAGCGACTGAGCCATCGCCCATAATGGTTGCACCGGATACACCAAGTACTTTCTTAAAGTTTGTTTCTAAACTCTTAATCACAACCTGTTGCTGTCCAACTAATCGATCAACAAACAGAGCTGATTTTTTACCATCTGATTCTAAAAGCACCAACACACCTTGGGTTGGATCGGTAATATCTGTTGCGTGATTAAACAGGCTATGCAGTGCGATAATTGGCAAATATTCACCACGCACATGTACCATACGCCCCTCGCCTGTCACGGTTTTAATATCTTCAGCACGCGGTTGCAAGGTTTCAACAATCAAGTTGAGTGGAATCACATAAACGCTTTGACCCAATGAAACCGACATACCATCTAGAATTGCCAACGTCAGTGGAAGTGAAATTGAAATTGTGGTGCCAAAACCAAGCGCGGAGCGAATCTCAACCGCACCACCCATCGCGGTAATGTTTCGCTTAACCACATCCATCCCTACGCCTCGCCCTGAAACATCGGTAACTACTTCAGCAGTAGAAAAACCTGGGGCGAAAATGAGTGAGAAAACTTCACTATCAGTCATGCTCTCACTAACAGCCAAACCATTTGAATGGGCTTTGGCTAAAATTTTGTCTCGATTTAAACCTGCGCCATCATCGGTTACCTCAATCACAATACTGCCGCCTTTATGCGCAGCAGATAATGTTAATGTCCCAGTCTCGCTCTTGCCAGCTTTTCTACGATTTTCAGGTATTTCAATACCGTGATCCACGCTGTTTCTGACCAAATGTGTTAGCGGGTCGACAATACGCTCGATCAAGCCTTTATCTAACTCAGTAGTCGCACCGACCGTGGCAAAATCCACTTTTTTGTTTAGCTTAGCGGCTAAGTCTCTTACCATGCGTGGGAAGCGAGAGAATACAAAATCCATTGGCATCATGCGAATAGACATCACCGACTCTTGCAGGTCACGGGTATTGCGAGTCAACTGCCCGACACTGTTAATTAAGGCTTCATTTTGCACCGGATCTAACATGCTTATACGTTGCTCAATCATCGCTTGCGTAATCACCAACTCACCTACTAGGTTAATCAGCTGATCAACTTTTTCTACACCAACACGAATCGATGATGCTTCAGCACTAGCAGGCGGTGCTTTATCAGACTCACGGCGTCCGAGGTTTTTACGTTCAGCCTCTGGTGTAGGTGCACTGGTTGCTGTAGGTTCTGCTTTAGCAGTAGCCAGTTGCGCGCTAGTCGTTCCGCTATTGGATAACGTAAGCGCAGTGTCGTCGCCAATCAGTTCTGATTTAACTGCATCTGGGTGAGGTTGGAATGGCGCAAAAAAGCCGTAGCCTTCTTCTTGTTTTTCTTTGCCATCCTCTTCAAATAGGCCATAGCCTACTTCCTCTTGAACCAGCACTTTAGTGCTAGATTCAACTTTGCTTTCAATCACCTCTGCAGCCACTGGCTTAACTTCATCTGCCGGTGATGTGGCAGAAGGCGCAACTGAGTTAGTTTTTAGTGAAATAACTAAATCATCAGGATCTAGAATAAAAGAACAAATAGAGACGATATCTGCTTCAGATGAATCCGTAGTCAGTGTGATCACAAAGTGCCCATCAGCTTGCTTGCTTACTGCAACTTCACCTAAAAGCCCTAGCTCCTCTTTTAAGTTCTCCACATCTTTTTCTGAGATGTCCGGCATCACAATATTAAAACAGCTAACGCCGTCAGGTAGTTCGTTTTGTACGGGCGCTACTTCAGCAGGCTTGGCCACTGGCGGCGGCTCGGCAACAACCGGTGCAGGTGCTGATACTGGACCTGCCTCAGAGAGCTGTTTCAGCATCATTTTCACATCAGCTACTTGGTCTTGATCTACGTCCGTAGCTAATCGATGACCATCCAACTCCATTTTAAGTACATCTTTAGCGGCAAGGAATGCGTCAACATGCTCGGCAGTCAGCGCCATTTCATGCTTACGAATCTTATCTAATAAGTTTTCAAGGACATGGGTAATTTCAGTCATGTCCATAAAACCGAAAGTAGCGGCACCGCCTTTGATTGAGTGCGCCGCACGGAAAATTGCGTTTAGCTCTTCATTATCGGGATTGTCAATGTTTATACCTAAAAGCAAACGCTCGGCCTCTGCTAATAGCTCCTCAGCCTCATCAAAGAAGACCTCGTAAAACTGACTCATATCAATTGTCATTGCCGTACTCCATTTATTTACGGGCGCCAACGTACAAAATGTACGACTCGCACCAATACTATTACCACATTTATCGCATGTACCCAGTCATGGCTAAGTCAAAACCACTACTTATGAACCAATGACCTTCTGTACAACCTCAATCAAACGCTTAGGATCGAATGGCTTCACTAACCAGCCGTTAGCACCAGCAGCTTTACCTTTAGCCTTCATTTCATCGCTAGACTCAGTGGTTAGCATCAAAATTGGCACTTTTTGATACGAACCTAATCCGCGTAGATTCTTAATTAAAGTTAAGCCATCCATAATTGGCATGTTTTGGTCTGTTAAAACCAGATCTACAGTTTTTTCTTTTGCTTTATTTAGGCCATCTTGCCCGTCTACCGCTTGAATTACATCATAGCCTGCAGCTTTAAGGCTAAATGCCACCATTTGGCGCAGTGAGCCTGAATCATCTACTGCTAATATTGTTTTTGCCATTTATTTACTCACTTTATTACTGTTAACAAATAATCACCCAGATCATTAATAATCAGAGCGCTTTCATGCTTAACCTACACTGCTTAACGGCACTAAATTCAATATATTTAGCGCTACATACTAAAAAAGGTCAATTTCACCTGTTGCCATATCCTGCTGCCCCACCGATTGACGTAGGCCGCCAGACAACGCTCGACTACCGACCTGCAAACTACGACTCATTTCTTCCAAAAACTTAACAATCTCTTCATGCTCATGGCCAGGATCCATTTCATTACTATGCGACTCTAGCTCATGCAGCAAGTCCTTTAAACCGTTAACTCTTTTGATTGTTCTTGCGACAAGCTGACTGGTGAGATCTTGAAACTGAAGGCTGGTAATGACCACATTGACTTCATCCCCAATTTTAGATTTGAATGAATCTAGCTTTTCTAAAACTGGCTCCTCGATTGCATACTTTGCAACTAATGTATCTAAAACTTGCTGCTGCGCACAGACTGCGTCGTGCACCGCAGTAAAGCTGGTGCTTAACTTTTCAATTGCTTCGCTTAACAAAAAGGTTGTCTGCAGCAGATCTGCCTCAACCTCAATTAAGTGCTGTTTACCGTGATCAGAGACCGCAGCAAGCAACTTTCGCAACTCAGCAATTGGTAATGTTTTTGTTTCCATACCGCAACAATCCTAACGCGTTAATCCCGCTTAATTAAGCATACCCATCAATAATCATCAAATCCGTAACGCCTAGTATGGTCAACGAACCCAACCCATACAACATTCACTTACTAGTTACTTTTATTTAATACGCTATCCATCGCCGCATGGTCAGCATCTGATTGCAACTTGGTCGCACCATCATCTTTCAATGCGTCCAATTCGGCCTGCTTGTTCATGACAATAATGCTGATGCGCCTATTGATTGGATTAAGCGGATCATCTTTATCAAACAATGAAACAGAGGACAGACCTACCACACGCAACAACTTCGCCTCATCCATGCCACCAGCGATTAACTCTCTACGCGATGCATTCGCACGATCAGAAGACAACTCCCAGTTACTATAGCCTTTTTCTCCACTTGAATAAGGCGCGGCGTCAGTATGGCCAGATAAGCTAATCTTATTGGTAACACCATTGAGCATCTGCCCAATTTCTTTCAAAATCTGCTTCGCATACGGCTGCATTTCCGCTTTGGCAGACTCAAACATTGGCCTGTTTTGCTCATCTACAATCTGAATGCGTAAACCTTCAGTAGTGATATCAATCAATAGCTGTTTCTTGAATTTACTTAAAGTCGGGCTATCTTCAATACTTTTTTCCAGCTTTTGTTTTAACAACTCCAGCTTTTCAGCCTCAGCCTTTTCTAACGCAGCTTTAGCATCTTTAATATCAACAGCTTTTTGCTTGCCTGGTGGGCCATCTATCGGTTTGACCTGCCCTTGCTTCTTGGTCATGTCTTTACCACCACCGCCTTTAATCAAGGTGTCGCTGGCCCCAACAGAATCGCCGCCCATCAACGCCACTTTTAGCGGTGTTTTAAAATACTCAGCGATGCCTTCTTTTTGCGCTTTAGACGTTGAGCCTAAAAGCCACATCAGCAAGAAAAAGGCCATCATTGCTGTCACAAAGTCGGCATAAGCAATCTTCCAAGCACCACCGTGATGTCCACCACCGCCTTTTTTAATCTTTTTTACGATAATCGGCTTGCGTAACTCTTCTGCCATAACAAGCTCCCCTATTTACCTTTAGCTTGTTTAACGTGCGATTCAAGCTCGGCAAAACCAGGACGCTCTGTTGAGTAAAGCACTTTACGGCCAAATTCAACGGCGATAGCTGGTGCATAGCCATTAAGGCTTGCTAGCAATGTCACTTTAACCGTTTGATACATTTTAGTGCTCTCTTCTAACTTCTGCTCTAACAAACCGGAAAGTGGGCCAACAAAACCATAGGCAAGCAAAATACCCAAAAATGTACCAACCAATGCGTGCGCAATCAAAATCCCTAACTCAGCCGGGGGTAACGCTACGTTCTCCATCGTATGCACTACACCCATCACCGCAGCTACAATACCAAACGCTGGCAGACCATCCCCCAGCTTAGCAATACAATGCGCAGGCACATGCCCTTCCATATGGTGCGTTTCAATTTCGTTATCCATTAGATTCTCAACCTGAAATGCATCCATATTGCCAGAAACCATCAAGCGCAAATAATCTGTAATAAACTCAATCAAATGATGGTCATGCTGCAAGGCTGGATATTTGCTGAACAGCGGACTAGCCTCAGGATTCTCTACATCATTCTCAATCGACATCATGCCGTCTTTACGAATTTTGGTCAGAATCTCAAACAACAACGCTAATAGATCCATATACAGCGCTTTGTTAAATTTTGAACCCTTAAACAGTGTCGGCAAGGCCTTCAAGGTTGCCTTCTGCGCCTTACTATCATTGCCCACAATAAATGCGCCAACTGCACCGCCAAAAATCATCAACACCTCTAACGGCTGCCACAAACCACCCAAGTGACCACCTGCTAGCGCGTAACCACCAAAAATGGTACCGCAAACGACAACATAACCAATGATTACAAACATACTTACGCACCCCAGGTTTTGATACTACGATTTTCAAACATTCCCAATAGAATAGCCAATATAACGTAATTTAATTACTTGAATAAAGTAATTTTTTCTAACGATGCAACCAATTCAAAACCAAGTACTGCATACAAACCAGCCATCAAGATAGATATACACCTAATAATCATTGGGTTATATGAAAAATTAGTCATAGAACCACAGCAAAACCAGCTGCATCTCATTTGCTAGATTTTCCACACATATAGCGCTCTTTTATGGTCATCCAGCTGAATAAGCTGCATCGGCTCTGCACCTTGAATCTCAAACTCATAGCTGACCAACAAACTACCCGGACGCATCTGTGTTTGCGCCTTGTGCCACAAATCAGCCATAGCTGCCGGGGACAAGTAAGCGAAAACGAGATCATAGTTTGCAAAGTCCAACGCATGATAATCACCAAGCTTGAAATCAACCCTTGAGCCTTTAACCTTTGAACGCACCACACTAATTAACCAAGGCAAGGGTGCTATTTCCACTCCATCAACAAGACAATCAGGTCTTTTTTCTGCAATATGCATAGACATATCACCCAAACCGCTGCCTATATCAATGATACGTGCGGTTTGTTGCTGAGGAATTAAAGTTAAGACTTGCTGCCAGACAATCGGCATAGAAGGATAAAATGGGACTTGCGTGCGGAACGTTGTCCAATACAAACTGAGCGTAAGTAGAAAACCAACTAGATAAAATGTATTTGGTATCTGCCATTGCGACATCAGCCAAACCGATATCGGAAAGACAAAGTGTATCCAACGCCACCATTTGGCCATGTTAGCGACGAAGGCTAAGCACACGGCAAGGCTAGCTTGCATTAAGATTAAATAGAATGGAAAGTGATTGTCAGCTACATATAGTGACTGTGTGCGGAAAATAGAATCTAGTGTAAAGACAAGAGAAAAAGCAACAGCCTGTATCAAAACAGCGAGTGTTGCTGGCTTTAAATTGATTTTATTGAAAAATAACTGCAGCATTTTGATGCCAATTTAATTTTCGACACACACTCACCTCCCCAGTAACGCAGAGTATGTATTGAATTTTTATTTATTTTTTTATGTGCTGTTAGGCTATCAAAACTTTAACACAATATAAGAACATTACAAGCGCTGGTTAGGCCGTCATTGTTACTACCTTATAGGTGAGCGATTTGGTTTTTTTGGTTTTTCCTGCACGTGAAGGAACGTGGCATAGATTACAGACATAACTGCTATTTAAGTCATAGGCATTCACAATAAAGTTACCGCCACAACAACTGCAACTTTGCAGCTTCAACATTTTACTTTCAACAAAACGCACCATTGTCCAAGCACGTGTCATCGACAATACTGGCTCAGCTGACTCTTCAGTTTCAACCTGCTGTAAATATAAACTGTACGCTTTAATGATTGCATGAATACCAGTTTCACCTGTGTAATCAAGCATGAATTTGTAAATATTATAGAAAATAGATGAGTGAATGTTCGGCTGCCAGGTTAAGAACCAATCAGTAGAAAACGGTAGCATACCTTTAGGTGGAGAAACACCCTTGAGCTCTTTGTAAAGTTTAATCAGGCGCTCACGGGATAGAGTCGTTTGTGACTCCAGCAATTGCAGCCTTGCACCTAATTTAATCATCTGGATAGCAAGCTGAATCTGCTCTGATTCATTGACCACACTTTTGGCAGAAGTCACTGGGCTTTTATTTTCCATGATAGTTTCCTTCTTATTTTAAGCAGTATACCTAGTCAATTCTGATTGCACTTAAACAATCGCTTCCGCTACCTGACCTGACATCAGGATAGCCGCATGCAAATGCGCTTGTGAACGATCTTTAGTATAGTTGGTAAGCATACCTAGAATTGCGCTATCATCAAAGCGAAACCTCGCTAACATAACATTCGCACTGCTTAATTTGACCAGTTGCATATTACTTAAGCCTTCAAGTAAATCTGCAATCTCACTGCTGATACCTAAACGGAAAATTGCGGTAGCTTTATCATTCCTGATAAGTTGCTGCGCCAACATTAAATAGTTGAGGTTGGCATCTCTGATTTCCGACATCAATTCTATTTCAGTCATTTTAAATTCCGATTCTAAATATCTTGCTGTTGTTAAAACCACATACCAATATGGTTAGTTATACTTTGAGCCCTTTTTAGGCAATTAACAAGAACATGCAGTCGGTATTTTTTGTGAGCAAACAAGACAAGCAAGTGTAGGTGCCTGTCTTACAAGCACCTACACTGGCCCAATAGAAACCTAAATATGCCTGTATGATCTAGCCCTTATTATGAAGCCATAAAATACAGGGGAAATTCTTTAACTAGCAATAGTCGATAAAATTCCTAAAGTTTACGCGGTGAACTGTCGTTAAAGTTTAATTGGCACACAATAATCAACCATAAAAAAACATTAACACTTTCACCTAATACACACTTATCGGCAGCACTTTAGAAAACTTTAGGGTAATTTGTAAAAATATTTAAAATAATTTGACTAAAAATCATAACCAATTGTTTTTATTATTTAATTTATTTTCAAAATAGTTTTAAATAATGCTAAAAATTACAAAAAACCATTTAAAGCCATTACATTACCTATAAGAAAGCAGGGTTTTCGCCCCCTATTCTCAAGATGCAATGGTAAGGTTTCAATGAATAATTCAGTTATTGAAAAAGTAATCAGTTTTTTAGTAATGAATCTACTGGCAATATCAAACCACAGGACGCGTAATGGCTGAAGAAAGCGACTTAGAAAAGACGGAAGACGCCTCCCCCAAGCGCCTGGAGAAAGCGCGTGAGGAAGGTGACGTCCCCCGCTCTAGGGAGCTAGCTACGGTAACGGTATTGTTGGCTGCAGGGTTTGCCATGCTGATGATGGGCGGACAACTGGCCGATGCGTTAAAAACATCCATGAGTTCCGGACTCAGCTTTCAACGTGCTTATGCCTACGACCCGATGTTACTTCTGATGAAAATCTCAGATAACATTTACAACTTACTGCTGGCATTCTCGCCACTGGCGCTTATATTGTTTTTTGTGGCAATCGCATCCCCTGCGCTTATTGGCGGCTGGGTATTCAGCGAAAAAGCGCTTATACCAAAATTTGGGAAACTAAATCCGATTACCGGATTCAGCAATATGTTTTCCAAAAACTCGGTTGCTGAACTCGTTAAATCTATTGCCAAAGCAATATTAGTCGGCCTCGTGTCTTATATCGTCATCTCGCATGACATGGACTCCATCCTTTCGCTTTCACTGCTGCCTTTAAATGAAAGCATTGCTGAAGTAAACCATTTATTACTCTCCAGCTTTTTGGCAATTGTTAGCGCTCTGGTACTTATTGCGGCAATCGACGTGCCGTTTCAGCTGTACCAATATGCAGAAAAACTAAAAATGACCAAAGAGGAAATCAAGCGCGAGTCTAAAGAGTCTGACGGTAACCCTGAAATTAAATCAAGAATTCGCCAACAGCAGCGTGAGATGTCAAGACGTAGAATGATGTCGGAAATCCCAAACGCGGATGTTGTGATTACCAACCCTACACATTACGCCGTAGCTATTAAGTATAAAGAAGGTGGTATGCTAGCACCTGTTGTGGTGGCTAAAGGCGCAGACGCTGTAGCGCTAAAAATTCGTGAGATTGCAGATGAGCACAAAGTACTGATTGTTGAGTCGCCCAAGTTAGCACGTGCCATATACACACACACGGAGTTGGAGCACGAGATTCCTGAGGCGCTCTATACCGCTGTTGCTGAAATATTGGCTTACGTCTTTCAAATGCGTATTTTCAATAAGAGTGGTGGTTACCAACCCGAGGTACCAAGCACACTACCGGTGCCTGATGAACTAGACCCGCATAGCCTGATACCACTTCCGGGTGTGGATGATGTATAAAATGAATCTGGAGCAATTGTTTAATGAATCCAATTAATTTGCCAGCTTGGATGAACAACCTCGGCAGCCGTACCGTTGCGGCACCGCTCATCATTGTTTTGCTTTTATCAATGATGATTTTGCCGCTGCCAGCAATCGCATTAGATGTGCTATTTAGCTTCAATATCGCCTTATCTATCATGGTATTGCTCATTGGTTTACAAACCAAAAAAGCGCTGGATTTTATCGCATTCCCTACCGTTTTATTAGTGACCACAATGTTGCGATTATCACTAAACGTGGCATCTACACGTGTAGTGCTTACCGAAGGCCATACCGGCCCTGATGCAGCAGGCAAAGTGATTGAAGCGTTTGGTCACTTCTTAATCGGCGGCAATTACACGGTAGGTATCGTAGTATTTGTGATATTGACGATTATTAACTTCACTGTAGTTACAAAAGGCGCGGGCCGTATTGCTGAAGTTGGCGCACGATTTACATTGGACGCAATGCCAGGTAAACAAATGGCGATTGACGCCGACCTGAATGCCGGCTTAATCGGCGAAGACGAAGCAAGAAAGCGCCGCACGGAAATTAGCCAAGAATCAGAGTTCTACGGCGCAATGGATGGTGCAAGTAAGTACGTGCGTGGTGATGCAGTCGCAGGTATTTTAGTTACTATCATCAACATTGTAGGTGGCTTATTTGTTGGCATGATTCAACACGGCTTAGCATTTGATGATGCTGTGAAAATTTATACCCTACTTGCGATTGGTGATGGCTTGGTTGCACAAATCCCGTCGCTAGTGATTTCTGTCGCAGCCGGTGTGGTGGTTTCTAGGGTGGCAAATAGTGAAGATATTGGCGGCCAGTTGACTACACAACTATTCTCCAACCCTAGGGTAATCTATGTCACCGCAGCCATTGTTGGTGGTATGGGCGTTATTCCTGGTATGCCTAATGTTGCATTTTTAGCATTAGCCACTTTTTTGGCTGGCATTGCCTACATGGTTGATGAGCGCCAGAAAGTCGCGAATGCGGAGCCTCAAATTGAAGAAGTACCAATTGCGCCAGTAGAAGTAGAAGAAGCCAGCTGGGACGATGTGACTCCAGTAGATACAGTGGGTTTGGAAGTTGGCTATCGCTTAATTCCTTTAGTAGATAAGCTGCAAGGCGGAGATTTACTCAAGCGCATTAAAGGCCTACGTAAAAAGTTTGCCAATGAAATTGGCTTCCTCGCCCCTACTGTGCATATTCGCGACAATCTTGAACTAAAACCATCGGGCTATCGCATCACCTTAAAAGGGGTGGAAATAGCGACCGGTGAGTCAAATTATGGTCAATACCTAGCCATAGACCCCGGCATGGTCACAGGCCCGCTGGCTGGGCAAATTACAACAGACCCGGCTTTTGGTTTACCTGCGGTATGGATTGACGCTGGCATTCGTGATGAAGCTCAGAGCATGGGCTACACGGTAGTTGATGCTGGCACCGTGATTGCCACCCACATTAACCATATTATCTCTATGCATGCAGCTGAGTTATTAGGCCGCCAAGAGGTGCAGCAATTACTAGACCACATCGCCAAAGAGTCGCCAAAACTGATTGAAGATTTGGTACCTAAACTCATGCCGCTTTCTGTAGTGCAAAAAGTGCTGCAAAACTTGTTGGCGGAAGGCGTGCACATCCGCGATATGCGTACCATTATTGAAACGCTGTCAGAACACGCAAGCCAGACTCAGGATACAAACGATTTAACCGCGTTGGTACGTGTGCAGCTAGGCCGCGCCATTGTGCAGCAGCTGTTCCCTACCGGCAATGAAGTAACGGTGATGTCGCTGGACAACAACTTAGAGCGTCTGCTGCTACAGGCAATGCAAAACAACACAGGTGGCTCTGCAATGGAGCCTGGCATGGCGGAAACTTTATCTAGACAAGCTGAAGAAGCGGCACGTCAACAAGAACAGATGGGCTTAACGCCTGTGCTACTAGTTTCAGCACCACTAAGAGCTGCACTTGCCAAGTTTCTGCGTAGAGCTGTACCAAATTTACGTGTACTTTCACACGAAGAATTACCGGATTCCAAAACCATACGAGTCACTAGCCTGATTGGAGGTTCTGCATGAACATTAGACGATTCTTCGGTAAAAATTCACGTGAAGCACTGACCATCGTCCGTAAAGAACTGGGCGATGATGCTGTGATTCTTTCTAACCGAGCGGTTGCTGGCGGCAATGAAATTATGGCGTTTAGGGAAGTAGAAATGAATGCTATGGTCAATGCTACCCCAGAGTATAGACTAAATGACAATCAGGTTGAACAGCCAGCGGCATGGCTGTCATTGCTGAATAAAAACTCGCATACAGAGCATCAAAGCTTTGATGCTAATAGTGTGGGAAACTCATTCAAAGCAAGCAACATAGGTAAAACACCTACCAACCAAGATGCTGATGTACACAATAATCCACAATCTGGCAAAAGCAGTGCCGCCACCAGCAAGCAAATGGTATGGATGCTAAAAGAGATGCGTAGCATGCGTAATGTAATTGAATCACAACTGGCGACTATCGCTTGGAGCAATATACAACAACGTGATCCGATTAAGTCTGAAGTATTGAGTACGTTATTAGGTGCCAGCTTTAGCCCCGCTTTATCAAGATACCTAGCAGAAAAGCTACCGCAGAACTTAGATAGTAAAAAAGCCCAAACATGGCTGAAATATATTCTAAACAAAAACCTGAACACCATAGAAAATGAAGCCGAAGTATTAGACCAAGGCGGTGTATTTGCACTGATTGGCCCGACTGGTGTTGGCAAAACCACAACCACAGCAAAGCTGGCTGCGCGTTACGTGATGAAACACGGCACCCAGAACCTAGGCTTGATTACAACTGATGCATACCGTGTTGGCGGACATGAGCAGCTCAGAATATACGGCAAGATTCTCGGCGTGATGGTTTATGCCGTCAAAGATGAAACCGACCTTGCACTTGCGCTCAACGAGTTAAAGCATAAGCACACAATTTTAATAGACACTGTTGGTGTAAGCCAACGTGACCGCATGGTCACCGAACAGATGGCACTGCTCTCTAGCAGCAATATGCCCATCAAGAAATTACTATGTTTAAACGCTACCAATACCGGTGAAACTTTAACTGACGTAATTAGCGCTTACAAAGGTAAAGGGCTGGATGGCTGCATCATTACCAAGTTGGATGAAGCTGCTACCATCGGTAATACACTTGATGTGATTATTCGTGAAAAATTAAAACTTTATTACACGGCTGATGGACAGCGTGTGCCTGAAGACATTAACCTAGCCAATAAAACAGCGCTGATTCATTTAGCCTTAAATGCAAAATCGCCAGCAAACCGCCCTTTTGAGTTTTTAGCAGAAGAATTGCCATTTGTAATGGGGCAAGCCAGTAGCGCAAACCATATCTCTCAATTAGCGGAGATTTAATCATGCCTAATTACAACAATAGCGTCATGCCTAACGATCAGGCTGCCGGTTTAAGGCGCATTATGGCAAAACCAAAGCCTAGAGTCATGTCAGTGCTATCTGCGCATTCAGCGCAAGCGCAACAGCGTCTAATCACTAACCTTGCCGCCTCAATGGTAAATCAAAGCAATGAAGTGCTGGTCATGCATGCCTCTGAGCATTCAGTTGAACACTACTATGAACTCGACCAATCCCCTACACTACTGGACGTGATTGCTGACCAGAGCACTTTAGCGCAAGCAATCAAATCCACCAGTCATGGCTTTTCCAGTGCGAAATTAATGCACAAAAACTTGCTTAAAAAAGCAAGTGATGACCATACAGCTAGCCAGCTGAACATAATGTTTAACCAATTAGCCCAGCAATATGACATCGTGCTGGTAGATACCATGCTTAACTCAGCCAATGTACTGCCTCTACATAAGCTTAACGAAAGTGAAATCATTATCCAGCTTTCACGCAAGCCAGAGTCGATTACACAGGCGTATTCATTGATTAAACAAGTTTGCAGCGAGCTTGGCCGGCGTTCTTTTGGTATCATTGTCGATGATTCAACAGATGCGCAGGCACAAATAGTATTTGGTAATATAGCGCAGGTGGCAAAACGCTTTATGCAAATTGAATTAGAGTTTTTTGGTGCAATTCCTGCTGACAACCACATCAGCCGAGCTTCTAAATTAGGTCGCTCAGTGATTGATGCGTTTCCACTTGCCATAGCGTCAACCGCATTGAAACAAATTGCACAACGCTTAGATTACAAGCATGATAATATTTTTAACAATAAGCAGGCACAACTAAGCTAAAAGACGATTTATGTACACAGTGCACGGAAAAAAAGATCAAAAAGACGTTTTGCTGGATCAGCACGCTATCTTAGTTAAAAAACTCGCCTATCAGTTAAAAGCCAAGCTCCCGCCTAGTGTAGAGCTTGATGATTTAATTCAAGCTGGCATGATGGGCTTACTGGATGCGGTGAATCGTTATGAAGACACCCATGGCGCCCAGTTTGAAACCTATGCTGCCCAAAGAATCCGCGGGGCAATGCTCGACGAACTGCGCAGCTCAGACTGGTTACCACGTAGCATCCGTAAAAACATGCGCGATGTTGAACATGCCATCAGCCAACTAGAACAACAGCTTGGCCAACCCCCAACTGAAAATGATGTTGCCAAAAAGCTTAACTTATCCCTAGCGGACTACCATGAAATGCTGGGAGACTGTAGCGGGCACCAACTTATTTATTACGAAGACTTTCATGAGGCTGACAGCGGTGAGCACTTTTTAGACCGCTTTCAAACAGATCATGATAGCGACCCGATTAAAGGCCTACTCATCGGCGACTTTAAAGATGCGCTGATATCTGCAATTGACTCACTACCTGAGCGCGAGAAAATCCTGCTAGGTTTATATTACGAACAAGAACTAAATTTAAAAGAAATCGGTGCGGTGATGAGTGTTTCAGAGTCCCGCGTATGTCAACTACATAGCCAGGCTGTTGCTAGGCTGCGTGCCAACTTAAGAGAGAAGTCATGGACTGGGGCAGCGTAATCGGGCTATTCCTTGCTGTTGCAGGGATTATACTAGGGCAAAAACTTGAGGGTGGAAACGTTGGCTCGCTGTTGCAATATGCGGCTTTTCTGATCGTGATGTTCGGTACTTTTGGTGCGGTACTGGTACAAACCCCACCAAGAACCTTTGTGCAAGGTTTAAAAATGCTAAAACTAGTGTTTAAAAAACCGGTTGATGACAAAAAGGATCTGACTAAGCGCATTTTAGTCTGGAGCAACTTTGCGCGTAAAGAAGGCATCTTTATGCTGGAGCCTTTCTTAAAAAGGGAAACTGATCCTTTTATCATTAAAGGTATGCGTTTGATGATTGATGGCACACCACCAGAAAAAATTCGCGAGATATGCGCAATTGACATCTACTTCCATGAAGTGCAAATGCGTGGTGCTGCAAAAATATGGGATGCAGCTGGCGGCTATGCGCCAACAGTGGGTATTTTAGGCGCTGTGCTTGGCCTAATTCATGTGATGGAAAACTTATCCGACCCTAGCAAACTAGGTAGTGGTATTGCTGTTGCATTCGTGGCCACGATTTATGGTGTAGGTTTTGCCAACTTGATATTTTTACCTATTGCAAACAAGCTAAAAACACACATACAGGCAGAATTGAAAACACGTGAGATGTTACTTAATGCATGGGTATCTATTGCCAATGGTGACCATCCTAGAATCGTTGAAGAGCGCTTAGACAGCTATTTAGATAAGCCGCACTAATCACCCCTTACAAAAAAACAATTTGAATATAGACCATGTCGAAACTCATCCGTAAAAGAGTAGAAGAGGATCAAGAGAACCACGAACGGTGGCTGGTCTCTTATGCTGACTTCATCACGCTTTTATTCGCGTTTTTCGCGTCATGTACTCAATTTCGTCTGTAGAAATCGGCAAATACAAACAACTCACCAACTCTATTGGCACAGCTTTCAGTGGCAACGGTAGCTCTGGCGTCAACCAGACAAGTACAGAAAAAGGCCTAGGTGCACGTGGCGTGACAGAGGCTAATACATCGATTGTTAAACCACTCCCGCTAAGCCATTTGTATTCAGAAAAAATGCGTAGAGAGCGTGACTCTATGGCAAAAACGGGTGCTGAGGTATCTAATAAGTTGGCACCGATGATTACCGAAGGCAAGATTCAAGTCATACAAACCAGCCGTGGCATCCGCATTGATATACAGGATAACTTGCTATTTGGCGCCGGGTCCGCTGATTTATCACCAACAGCCAATGCAATTATCAGCGAAATTGTGCCGCTCATTAAAGATAACCAACGGAAAATTCAGGTGGAAGGCCACACCGACAACACCCCGATACATACCGCTACCTTCTACTCTAACTGGGAGCTTTCTGCAGTGCGCGCCAGCAGCGTTGTGCGCTTATTAAGCAGCTTGGGCATCAGTGAGCAGCGTTTAAGTGCTACCGGCCTTGGTGCATCACAACCAATTAGCGAAAATGAGACAGAAGCAGGACGTGCAAAAAATAGACGGGTATCTATTATCATTACTTATGAAATGCCTGCGCAAGAAGACACATCCAACGTGATTGCACCGCAGGCATCTGCCCTACTACCTAAAGCGCCAGCGGTACAGAAAACTATCAACTAGCCAACACCCAGCCTTTAAACACTATCGTTTAAGTGCAGGTTGATTGTTTAAGCACACACAAAAATAAAAGCCGGCATATGCCGGCTTTTATTTATACAGAATCTATTACTTTTTACGGATTACTCTTTACCGATTTGGTATTCTTCGTAGCTCACTTCAACAATTTTGCCGGTAGTTGCATCAACTTCGACTTTAACTTCTTCTTTGTCAGCTTCTAAAATATCAAACTCATAAGATGCTTTACCATCAGACTCAAGCTCGTACTCTGTTTCAACGACTGTACCAGGATGCGCAGCTAGTGCAGTAGCCTTAGCATCTGCCTCACTTACTTTAGCTAGGGCTTTGAATCTTGGATCATCAGCCTTCACTTCTTCTTCAATTTCAGTCACTTTACCTGTTTTAGCGTTGCACTCAACATCCCATGCTTTGCCATCTGCAGTTTCGATATCAAACTCATAAACACCCACTTTGTTCTCAGACTTAAACTCAGCCTTTACGATGGTGCCTTCGTGTTTAGTTAATGCTGCTTTTACGCACTTACCTAAGCTGTCGTAAGCTTTTGGTTTGATAGTGTCATGACCCGCGATTGCAGAGTTTGCAAAAAATACAGCTGCAATTAAAGTAGAACCTAAAGATAAACGAAACATTGTTAACTCCTATTATTGTTAGTGAAGTATAAAAAATAAATACTTAAGTAAATTCATTACTATTTTTATATTTTACCAAAACAGCGCTAAGCACTTGATTGTTTTACAAAATTATTACATTTCTGGTTGTAATCAACCAATATTAAGCACCACTCCCCCACTATTCAGCACAAACTACTAGCTCACTATCACTTAATCAAAACCCCACATAATAAAAAACCCAGCACTAGGCTGGGTTTTTCAATACATCAATTACTCTTTTGATGCGCGTTTACGCTCATGCTCAAGCAAGTAACGTTTACGGATACGGATGTTTTTAGGTGTAATTTCTACCAACTCGTCATCATCAATAAACTCAACTGCTGACTCTAAAGATAAAGCGACTGGTGGAATCAAACGCACAGCTTCATCGGTACCAGATGCACGTACGTTAGTTAATTGTTTACCTTTAACTGGGTTAACGATCAAATCGTTATCACGGCTGTGAATACCAATTACCATACCTTCGTATAGCTTGTCGCCAGGTACTGAGAACATACGGCCACGGTCTTGCAACTTCCATAATGCGTAAGCTACAGCCTCACCTTGCTCAGCTGAAATCAATACGCCATTACGACGACCAGGCATATCCGCTTTAACAGGCGCGTATTCATCAAAAATATGTGCCATTAAGCCAGTACCGCGCGTTAAGGTTAAGAACTCACCTTGGAAACCGATCAAACCACGTGCTGGGATCTTGTACTCTAAACGGGTACGGCCATTGCCGTCAGACTCCATATTTTGCATTTCACCACGACGACGGCCTAACTCCTCCATCACGCCGCCTTGGTTTTCATCTTCCACGTCTACCGTCAAGATCTCATATGGCTCACATTTTTCGCCATTGATTTCACGGTATACCACGCGTGGCTTACCTACAGCCATCTCGAAACCTTCACGACGCATATTTTCTAAAAGAATCGTCAAGTGCAACTCACCACGACCAGAAACACGGAACACGTCAGCATCTTGTGTATCTTCAACACGTAACGCCACGTTAACCAACAACTCTTTAGTTAAACGGTCACGGATTTGACGTGAAGTCACGAACTTACCTTCTGTACCAGCTAATGGTGAAGTGTTCACCATAAAGTCCATGGTCAAGGTTGGCTCATCCACGCCTAAGTGTGGCAAGCCTACTGGGTTTTCACGGTCACAGATAGTGAAACCGATACCAATATCATCAAGACCAGAAATAATCACGATATCGCCTGCTTCAGCTTCTTCAACTGGCACACGCTCAAGACCTCTGAAACCTAGCACTTGGTTGATACGACCTTGTGCAATTTGGTTGTCTTCGTTCATCACCACAACAACCTGACCAGGCTTGATTTTACCGTTACGTACACGACCAACGCCAAGGCGGCCAGTGTAAGTAGAATAATCTAGTGCAGAAATTTGCATTTGCAACGGTGCACTGCTGTCGCCTGATGGAGATTCTACATGGCTTAAAATTGTTTCAAACAATGGGCGCATATTATCGCTAGCAACGCTCATATCTAAAGTTGCAAAACCATTCAATGCTGAAGCAAATACAACTGGGAAGTCTAACTGCTCATCTGTTGCACCTAAATTAGCGAACAAATCAAACGTTTGGTCGATAACCCAGTCAGGACGACTACCTGGACGGTCAACTTTGTTAATTACTACAATAGGTTTCAAACCTAAAGCCAATGCTTTTTTCGTTACGAAACGTGTTTGCGGCATTGGGCCTTCTACAGCATCCACTAGCAATACCACGCCATCCACCATACCTAATACGCGCTCTACTTCACCACCGAAGTCCGCGTGGCCTGGAGTATCCACGATATTAATATGTGTACCTTCGTAGTTCAGCGCGGTGTTTTTCGCCAAAATAGTAATGCCACGTTCTTTTTCAATATCACCACTATCCATCACACGCTCAGACACTGCCTGATGAGATGAGAATGTGCCTGCTTGATGTAGAAGTTTATCAACCATAGTTGTTTTACCATGGTCAACGTGGGCAAG
>Ga0207968_100292_pt1 | contig 20429 bp, 19 predicted proteins | sample LakWasMet21_HOW5_2_FD_183867 | JGI IMG/M metagenome (GOLD analysis project Ga0207968, IMG submission 183867) | Freshwater sediment methanotrophic microbial communities from Lake Washington under simulated oxygen tension - Sediment Metagenome... | ecosystem: Environmental > Aquatic > Freshwater >...
TGCAATACGATGGTCGCCTCGTTTACCGAGCGCGCCAAGGTGGTTTATGGCTAACCACAATCATGGCGCCGGCGACTTGATCGTCGAAGTCGCCTACGCGACCCCCGGCGTGCAGGCCTTGGTCACCTTGAAATTGCCAGACGGCGCGACGGTGCAGCAGGCGATCGAGGCTTCGGGATTTTTAACGCATTTTCCGGACATCGATTTGGCGGTCAATCCGGTCGGCATTTTCGGCAAGGTTTGCAGCCTCGATCAGGCGCTGAAGCCGGCCGACCGGGTCGAAATTTACCGGCCGTTACTACATGATCCAAAGGATGCCAGGAGACAGCGGGCGGTCAAAAAATAGCTGTCGCATCCGGCTATAGATTATCGAGAGGACTTGTCACACCCTTGCCGCCCGTGTTCAGCACATGCGTGTAAATCAGCCCATCCAAGCGGTTGAAAATCGATAGGCGATTGGTGGGAGCGACGCCCACGCGCGATTAAAGCCTCAAGTCGCGACGTGGGCGTCGCTCCCACAGACGAGCTTCATCTTTCGGGTTGATGAATGGCCGGTCCCTTCTCCTTTGTGTCCTGTGGGTACGGAGGGAGAGGGTGTTTTCCCTTAACTCAATGGCAGTGCCCCAAACGGCTGATGACCGCCTGTATCTCGGACTGCGTCAGCACCACCGGCAAACGCTTTGGCGCCTTCGCTTGCGTCACGTTATCCAGCCACGGCAAATCGACTCCCAATACTTCTTTATAAAGGAACAGGAGCGCACATTTCGCCTGATTTTGCGTACTGGCAGAAACATTACGCTCGACCGCCAGATGCGTTAAAAATGCCTCGACTTCCGCAGCCCCCATATCCTTGGGATGCCGCTTACCGTGATACCTTATATAGCATTTTATCCAATCGACATAGCTTGTCTCGGTACGCAGGCTGTAGTGCTTAACCCGCATTCTAGAGACAACTTGGTCCAATAGCCTTGGCGGTTTGGTTGGGTCGGGTGTGTTTATCATGCTTGATCGGCGCTATGTTGGGTGCACTAAAATTTATTTGCCTTATGATATTGTTTGAATTATAGTCGCGCCTAGATATTTAGCAGACTGACTCCATAAATTTTTAGGTCTTTTTTTGGGGTCTAATTTTAGTTAGCCTAAAGAAATCAATGAAAGGTTTTACGCCAAAACTTCAAAATGCTGACGATTTGCTGGAGAAACTAAGGCACGATCTTGAAAGAATAGAGAAATCTCCTTCAGACGTATATGCTGCTTTTGACTTTTTTATCACAGCAGAGCATATACCTGATTGGATTAATAAAAAATCCATTAAAAAAGAAAATGAGTTACTCAAGGTGGTTTCGCATATTGCAAATGGCGCAAAGCATTTTGAAGTATCGGATAGAAGGCATAAGTCAGTCACAAACATGCTTCTCCATACTGACCCGTGGCCAGATGAATCAGGTGTATCTGGAGAGCATATTTATATAAGTTTCAATATGGATGAGGGTCGCTTTTCAGGTTTAGAGCTTTCTGCTCTATCAATGGCGAGACTTGTTCTTGAGTTCTGGAAGTCAAACATTGAAAAGGTAAAGGCTAACTAATATTTCAACCTGACCGCAATAAGCAGGGTTTCGTAAGCTACGCCCTGCTTATTGCGTCAGGTTAAACTGGCGTTAGGTGACGTGGTAGCGCCACTTCTTACCACATATACGAAAGGAAATAACACCATGAAAAACATCATTAGTGCGTTAATCCTAGTTGTTAGCTTAAGTGCGGTAGCAGATTCAGGCAGCACAATAATTACCACAAAAAGCTCTAATCAATCTTTGGAGGCAATACTTATTGCACGAAACGATGTCGGCCAATGTATGGGTGATTGCGCCAGTGAGCAGGGTATGTGTATAGCATCTTGCCAAGGCGACGGCCAGTGTATTGCTAATTGCGCTGCCGCACACGGCAGGTGTGTAGCGCGGTGTAATTGAAAGGTGGATAGCTGTGATAAAGAAAAAAGATAACCTGACCGAACAAGAAGTGAAAAGTGAGTCCAGAAAACTGGAAATGGCCGGATATAAAAAAAGGCTTCTCACAATAGATTCTCTGCTTGGGACAAAGGAGTATCTTGTCGATGAAGATAGTCTGCACTCGCGCAAAGAGAAGCGATACCGGATAGCATGGAATCCTGGAGAATAGGGCTGAGCAGGACGGGGTTTTGCAACCCCGTCCCAAACGTTTGAAGACTGTTCCCTTACAACTTAGCTTGCATGTCCAAGACAAAAATAAAAGAAATAAAAGGGTCAGACACGATAAAAATTTCCTGGCAAAAATTATGGGAGGAATCCATGCAAATGATCCCAGTAAGATCAAGAGCAATCAGCGCCGTAGGCTACGACCCAAGTACGTTGCAGATGTATATCCGATTCAAGCAGGGCAACACCTACACGTTTTGCCGTGTTCCTCAGAATGTATTTGATGGCCTTTTGTCCGCAAGTTCTAAAGGCGTATATTACGACAACCACATACGGGACAGGTATCGCTGTTGAATGTGTCGTTCTCAATTTCATCTAAGAACCCGCGTAAGGTGGAACGCGGCTACGGTACCCACCGGAGGATGGCTGCTGATTGGCAGATCGTCTAACGGCATCTGCCCCACATGGACTACGCCCGCCTCCACACGCAGTTTAACTCAAACGTTAGGAAGATTTTAGTTTGATAGCTTGAAAACCGTGTTCATAATTTGAACTGTAAGTTTTAGCAGGAGAAGTGAATGTTTTTTTGGAAAAACAGTGAAGAAAAGCAGTATGAGGACTTTCAACTTCATGAGGACTCGCTAATATACAAAGGTAAGCGACATACATTCTCAGAAATAACCCATCTTCATTTCTCTAGGGTTATTACACAATTTACAACTGTTACTGTTCTTGCTGAATATTCAAGACTTAATGAATTTATCCTTTATATATACTTAATCGATGGAACTACGATCAAACTAGAGTTTTCAGAAAAGTACGCTTCTATGATGAAAGAAAAAATTGAACATTTGAGCGCGCTCTATCAATTTTTAGCCCAAAAGACATTTGCTCAGCGTCTACAATTTTACATGAGTCAAGTTACGCAGGGCGGTTACTTTAAGTATGGTGGCTGTAATTTCTATCCTACCGAAAAAAAAATAGTTTTCAAAAATAAAGATTTCTATGTTCAATCCAGTTCATTCATGAAGGGAGCTGGATTCATCGAACTTAGACCCAAAGATTGGACGATTTTCCAGCGCATCAAGCGTGAAGCAACGCTAACTACAATTCCTCAATTCTCCTTAAGCAAGGACACTGATGTTATATTCTATATTCTTGACAAAAGTTTTGGGCTAAGATGGGACTAACAAAAAGCAAGGTAGCCTCGATGGAGCTTCGCGAAATCGAGGAAAATCGAAGCCGCACAGCCCTCGATTCCGCCCCTGAGCGGGACGGGGTTTGCAACCCCGTCCCAAACGTTTGAAGACTGTTCCCTTACAACGTAGCTTGCATGTCCAAGACACGCTAAAACATTACGGACGGGATGCATATCCCGTCCGGCTCTAAGTGCGCACCCTTGGCTCATCCCGAATCAAAGGCGCCAATCAAGACCTCATCAGAACTGCCGTAACTGGGCGCAATCGCCCCATGCCACGGCGCCGCCGACTTCCTCGAACAAGACCGGCAACGCCGTTTTCGCCTTCGGATGAACGTCATGAAACAGCATGACCCCGTGCCGCTTGATCAGCATCAGCGTCAGCATGCGGCTCTGGATATCGTCGGGCGTGACATGGCTGTTCCAGTCCTGCGAATCCAGATTCCATAGCGCGACATGCAATCCCTGGGCTTCAAAAAACGCGCCGCTGTCCGCTTTGCGTTGTCCATAAGGCGGCCGAAACAACGGCATCACCTGTTTTTCAGCGAGCGTATCCTGCAACAGGGCTTGCGTTCTTTTGATCGAATCCTGCCATTGCCCCCATTTGGCATGCGATTGATGTTCCCAGCCGTGGGAGGCGACGCACTGGCCTTGATAGAGCGAAGCCACCGTCGCCGCCTTGGTTCGGTCGACGCGTTTTTTCAGATTTTCGCCCAATACGAAAAAGACGGCGCTCTTGCCCTGTTTTTTCAGCATCGCCAGGGTGTCGTCGCTGTTTCCGTTCGGGGCGGAAGGACCGTCGTCAAAGCTCAAAAAGAACTGGCGATCGGGCAAGCTGTCGCCCGTCCATTCCCGGTCGCTGAAACGGTCGATCTCGCTGCTGACCTTCGGAAATAACGCGGCAAGGCGCAATTGTTCGGCAAGATAGGCATGGGTAAAGCCATCCAACTTGGCGCGCCAGGCCCGAAGCGGCGGCGGCAGCTTGCCGTTTGCGTCGGCCGCCTTGTCGAGCAATGCCTGCGAGGTTTCGGTGTCGCCCACGCAAGTCCAATCGGCTTCGGCGCACGTTTCCGCCGCATGTTGATAATTAGCGAGCGTATTTTTCAATTCCTGGCTCAGCCATTTTGCCACCGACGCCCGGTTGACGCTCTTGATCTTAAATGCTGTCAGCATGTCGCTGTCCGACAGCTTCTGCATGTCCTGCAAGGCCAGTGCATACGCCAAAATCGACGCACGCGAGGCCTTGTCAAACCCGGCCGGCGAATTGACGGCCTCCAGCCAAAGATGCGGGTCGGCCTTGGCGACCTGCGCCGGTCCCGCCGCGCCCGTATGCGTTGAAAAGCCCAGCAATAGCAGCGAAGACAGTGTCAGCAATAAGGGTTTAGGGCGGCGCATCATTTGGCTCCCTTTTCTTGCATGCGCTTGATGCCCTTGTCATACGCCGGGTTGGCTTTTTCGGCCTTGGCATATTGATATTCCCGCAGCGCGTCCTGCCATTGGCCGGCCGCCTCGTAAATCTTGGCGTTGTTGAAATGCGAACTGGCGCGCACGACCGGTGCGGTGGTGCCGTCGGCCAAGGCGATCGCCTTGCGGTTCGCCCACATCGCCTCGGCCACGCGGCCGGCTTTTTGGAAGGCCAGGCCGAGATTGCTATAAGCCTGTCCATAATTACCGTTCTGTTCGATCGCGCTTTGATACAGCCGTATCGCCTCATCCAGCTTGCCGGCATGATAGGCGGCTTCGCCCTGGGTATTGAGTTCCTTGGCGCTGTCCTGGCTGGCGGCGCTGTAGCTGACGGCTTGCGCGGTGCTCTGGTCGATCACGCCTTGAAACTCGGAGGTTTGCAGGCGCGCCTCGCTGGTCACGCCCTTGATCGTATTGAAATCCTGGAACTCGCCGCCCTCGGTCACCGCGAACACCGTCCAGAGATTGCCGACCTTGTCGGTCGGAACATAATAGGTCCGGATCAGGGTCTGGCCGACATAAACGAACACTTTGGCGTTGCTCTTCGACAAGGTCGCCGATTCCGGGTTTTTTCCATCCGAATAATTATGCACCGCATAGACATAGCGTTCGCCATCGTGCTTGCGGCTGATCGTGATCGTTTCCGGCCCGAAGCTGGTGGTGTCGTCCACGTCGAGCAGGGCGTCGGCACCGCTCATGCTCGAAAAATAGACATGATTGTTCGGATAAACCGTGTGCGAATCGAGGTCGAGAGGCTCGGCGCCCCAGTTCAGCACGATGCGCATGCCGTCGAGATTGTTCATCACCGGGCTCAACGCATAGGTGGTGCCATTGCACGGACATTTGACGACCAAGTCGGAATAGCCGGTTTTTTTGATGATCAACAAGGCGGAGGCGTCGTCGGCATAGGCCGTATTCAGGCTGACCTGTCCCTGGGCATTACTGACCGCGCTGACCGACTGCTCGCCGTTTTTTTGCAGGGTGGCGCTAGCATCGGCAATCTTCTGATCCTTGACCGTGGCGCTCAGAATTTGCACATCGACCGCACTGAGGGCGTTGCCGCTGACAGCGCCAAGCATGATTAACGAACTGGTTTTAAAAAGGTTCAACACCCTAGCTTTATTCATTAAGAGAGTCCTTGCCGCTAAATTAAAGGATTTGGAATGATTTTTTCCGCCGAAAAAAAACGGATAATATCCGTCCGAGTATAGCAGATGCGTCAGAGCCACTTGGCATTGCCATGAAAGGATAAGAGACTTATGATCTGATGCAGTAGAGATTAATCGTGCGGAACATCGGTTATCCCAGGAACTTTCAGGGCTTAGGCGCCTCGGTTTTTTCCGGACTTTCCTGTTGCGGATTGTCTCCTGTGCTTTTCTCCGGCGCTTCCGCACCGGCAGGCGCACCCTGCCCTTGCTCAGGTTTCGCAGGCTTATCCGAACTCGCCCCGCCGGTCAAGGTTTCCCATAAGCCTTTGGATCCCGTTTCGATCTCCTTGTCCTTGACCTCTTCCGCCTTCGGCGCCGCAGCCGCGTTGTCAGAACTGAACCACCCTCTCATCGTGCCCCACAAACTGTCGTCAAGATTCCGTTTCGGCACGTCCACGGTGGCGTCCGGCGAAGGCTTCAGCACCGGCACCTTGGTCGGCTTGAAGTCGCCTTGCAAACCGACGATCTTGTCGCCCTCGAACAATAATGTGATTCTTTTTTGCTGACGATCCTCGCCGCCGGGTTGACTCGAATACAGATATTCCCAGCGGTTCTCATGAAACGGATCCTTCAGCATCGGCGAGCCCATGATGTAAAGCACCTGACGCTTGCTCATACCGGGCCGCAGCTGATCGACCATCGCCTGATCGATCATGTTGCCCTGTTGCACATCGACCGTATAAACGCCGGGCAGGTTGTTCAAGATCATCGAACAGGAAGCAACGGACAGGCTAGCCAACAGCGCGGAATAAAATAGAGGCTTACGCATGAATCTCGAGTATCATAGAAAAATACGAAATCATACCCGATCACAAAAAATAATCCTATGAGACTTTTGCAGAGACGCGCGCCTTTTCTGCAATCCAACAACGCACGAAGCCTTCATCTTGTCATGCCATTCGCGGCCAAAAAAGGCTACAATGGTCAATTGCATTTGAAAACGGCTGATCTCGGCTCTTTCGGAGAGAATAATTGGAATCGCACGATTTAAGAAACGCCGGCCTGAAGGTGACGCTGCCTCGGGTCAAAATCCTCCAGATTCTGGAAAATCAGGTCAATAACCGGCATTTGACCGCGGAACAAGTCTATAAGATTTTGCTCAGCGAAGATGAAGAAATCGGTCTGGCTACCGTCTACCGCGTATTGACCCAGTTCGAAGCGGCGGGGCTCGTCACCCGCCATCATTTCGAAGGCGGCAACTCGGTTTTCGAACTGGCCAGCGGCGACCATCACGACCATATCATGTGCATCAAATGCGGCAAAGTCGACGAGTTTACCGACGAAGTGATCGAAAAACGCCAGCGCGAAATCGCCGAACAGCTGGGTTACCAGCTGACCGATCACGGCCTCTATTTATACGGCTACTGCCCTAACTGCAAAAAATCCTGACTTCTCCCCCATCCTGACTCAACTTCATGTTCAAACCCCTGATCTTGTATATCGGCCTGCGTTACACGCGGGCCAAGCGCCGTACGCAATTCATTTCGTTCATCACGCTGACGTCCGTTTTCGGCATCGCCCTCGGCGTGACCGCGCTGATTACCGTATTGTCGGTGATGAACGGCTTCGAGGCTGAACTCCGCGAACGGATTCTCGGCATGACCTCGCATGCGACGGTCACCGGCCTGAACGGCCAGCTCGACAACTGGCAGGAAGCGGACGCTAAACTACGGAATCAACCGCATGTCGACGGCGCCGCGCCTTTCATCAGCGGTCAGGTGATGATCAATGCGGAGCGGCGCGTCAGCGGCACGATGCTGAACGGCATCCTGCCCGATTATGAGGACAAGGTTTCGAAAGTCGGCGCCAACATGGTGTCAGGCAAACTGGCCGATTTGACGCCGGGCAGCTACAACATCATCCTCGGCGCGGAGCTGGCCAATTATCTCGGCGTGATGGTCGGCGACAAGATCACCGTGATCAGCCCGCAGATCAATTCGACGCCGGCCGGCATTTTGCCGCGCATGCGCCGCTTCACCGTGTCCGGCATCTTCAAGGTCGGCATGTACGAATACGACCGCAACATGGCGCTGATCCATATCGACGACGCGGGCAAGCTGTACCGGATGGATGCGGCCGTTTCCGGCCTGCGCATCAAACTCGATGAAATCTTCAATGCGCCGCGCATCACCCGAGACCTGGCCTCGCAATTTTACGGCGAATATACGGTCAGCGACTGGACGCAGGCGCACAGCAACTTCTTCCGCGCGGTGCAGACCGAAAAGCGGGTGATGTTCATCATCTTATTGCTGATCGTCGCGGTCGCGGCGTTCAACATCGTGTCGACGCTGGTCATGGTGGTCACCGACAAGCGCGGCGACATCGCGATTCTGAAAACCCAGGGCCTGACCTCGCGCTCGGTGATGGGCATCTTCATCGTGCTCGGCACCATCATCGGCGTGACCGGCACGGTGATCGGAACGATCGGCGGCATCACGCTGGCCTTGAATGCAAGTTCGATCGTCAGGAAGATCGAAACCTTCTTCCAGGTCAATTTCCTGCCGGCCGATGTGTATTACATCAGCGAACTGCCGTCCAAACTGGTCGCAACCGACGTTTATTCGATCGCCGGCATGGCCTTCTTGCTGTCCCTCTTGGCCACGCTGTATCCTGCCTGGCAGGCCGCCAAAGTCAACCCTGCCGAAGTCTTACGCTATGAATAACATGAACATCTTAGAATGCCGGCAATTGACCAAGCGCTATACCCAGGGCGAACTGGACGTCGAAGTCCTGAAAGGCGTCGATTTGACGATCGGCGTCGGCGAACGCGTCGCGATCATGGGCGCCTCGGGCTCCGGCAAAAGCACCTTGCTGCACCTGCTCGGCGGGCTTGAAAAACCCAGCAGCGGCCAGGTCGTGCTGGACAACGTCGATATCAGTAAAATCAATTCGTCAAAGCTCGCCAAACTCAGAAACCGCGCGCTCGGCTTCATCTACCAGTCGCACCATTTGCTCGGCGAATTTACCGTGCTCGAAAATGTCGCGATGCCGCAGTTGATTGCAGGCAAAACGGTCAAGGAAGCGCGCCATAATGCGGAAGAACTGATCAAGCGCGTCGGCCTCGGCCACCGGATAGAGCACAAGCCGGGGGAACTCTCCGGCGGCGAAAGACAGCGCGCCGCGGTCGCGCGGGCCTTGATCAACAAGCCTGCACTCGTGCTGGCGGACGAGCCGACCGGCAATCTGGACAGCAAGACCGCCCATCAGGTTTACGAATTGATGCTGGAATTGAATCGGGAAATGAACGTCAGTTTCCTGGTCGTCACCCACGACCATGAACTGGCGTCGAGAATCGGCAAGGTGCTGCATATGGAAGACGGCGTGATCGTTTATTGAAACGATCACGCGCGCCTGCGCTAATCTCCTCGGGCAGTTCCGTAGGCCGGATAAGCGTAGCGCATCCGGCAGCCATGCGGTGGATGCGCTATGCTTATCCGCCCTACCATTCGTTCCTTAAACCTCACGGCAGTGAAGTTCTGCATGGGAAGCAATGAGTGGAAGATATTCTGCTTCCGTATCATGAGCGCCAGAACGTGCATTGGAACGGATTGCCCTTTGCCAGCCTATGTTTCCGCTCGGCCCATTTTTTGGTGATGTACGCCCGCCAAAAATACTGAATGCCGAAATAGCCGGCGGACGAGCACAAAACTCCCAGTATCAAGCACCCCAGCAAAAACGGCTGCCAGACATCGCCCAATTCGGACAACATATTACCGACCGAAAATTCGGCGCTTTGTTCGGTGACCGGGCCATTGGTAAACAACAGCCCGACGCGATAGGCGAAATAGAACAGCGGCGGCATCGTGACCGGATTGGTCAGCCAGACCAGCGCCACGGACAACGGAATATTGGAACGAAAATAGATCGCTCCGATTGCGGCAAACACCATCTGCATCGGCAGCGGTATCCACGCGCAGAACAAACCGACCGCAAAGGCCTTCGCGACCGAATGCCGGTTAAAATGCCAAAGATTCGGCTCGTGCAGGCTGTCGCCCAAAAACTGCAAATGCTTGTGGTGCTTGATCACCTCCGGATCGGGAACCAGCTTGTCCATAAGCCGTTTTACCAATTGTTTTGCCATAATGCTTATAATTCTGTTGATGTCTTATAAACTCCCGCGCGGAAAGGCGTTCCCGGCAGGCTTGGCCTAAGTGTAACAGTTTTTCGGATGCGCTAAAAAAATATTGCGGACGGCCTTATGATCACTGCGGCGCTCTGCTTTTTGACCGGCATCGTGCTGGTTCAGCAATTGCCCGACCTGCCCCAGCCGGGCTATTTATTGTTCCTTGGAGCCGCTCTGGGTCTTTCGATCTGGCGGCGCCGCTGGGGTGCGACGTTATTGCTGCTGGGCATGGCCTGGGCGATCGTGTTTGCGCTGATAAGGCTGGATGACCGGCTGCCCGCGCATCTGGAAGGCCATGACATCCAGGCCACCGGCCGTATCATCGGTTTGCCGCTGGCAGAGGATAAAAGCGTCCGCTTCGACTTTGCGCCGACCCAAGCCGATCCCCGCTTGCCGTCACGGCTACGTTTGACCTGGTACCAAGCGGAAGCCGTGGTCAAGGCAGGGCAAAGCTGGCGTTTCACGGTTAAATTGAAACGGCCGCACGGCACGGCCAATCCGGGCGGCTTCGATTACGAGCGCTGGCTGTTTAGCGAAGGCATCGGCGCCACCGGCTATATCCGCAGTGCCCCGCCTCCGGAGTTGATTAAAGAAGCCGCTGACGCCGATATCGCGGGCCTCAGGCAAACGCTTGCGGACCGGCTTTCAGGATTGGCCGCGAATGCAACCAGCCTCGCGCTGATCCGGGCGTTGACGCTAGGCGACGGCAGCCAAATTACCCAGGCCCAATGGGATGTGTTCAGAAAGACCGGCACGACGCACCTGATCGTAATTTCCGGTTCGCATATCGGCCTGATCGCAGGCTTCGTCTATTTTCTGGCGCTCAAAGGCTGGGTCCGAATCGGCCTGCTCCGCTGGTCGCCGCCTCGGGTTGCCGCGATCATCGCGCTGCTCGCGGCGGTATTTTATGCGTTTCTGGCCGGTTTTGCGGTGCCGACGCGCCGCGCGGTGATCATGCTGGCGATCGCGATGAGCGCGGTGATCTGGCAGAGAAATACCCGGCCCTTTAACACCCTGGCCGCCGCGTTACTCGCGGTGCTGGTCGCCGATCCCCTGGCCGTATTATCGGCAGGCTTCTGGCTGTCTTTCTTTGCGGTCGGCCTGATCCTCTTCGCGATTGCAGGGCGGCTCGAAAAACCGAACCTTTTGATTGGCGCGCTCAAACTGCATGGGGTCACCTCACTCGGTCTCGCCCCCTTCCTGCTGTTTTTCTTTCAACAAGTCTCTTTGATCGCGCCGCTGGCGAATCTGATCGCCGTACCGGTCATCAGCGTGATCGTCCTGCCTTTGTCGCTGCTCGCCCTGCTGCTCCTGCCGCTGTCATCGGCCGCCGCAAGCCTATTGCTACTGCCGGCCGACTACGCCTTGCAGGGCCTGATGTGGCTGCTGATAAAGATGGCAGAGATTCCGGCCGCGACGATCAATCATCCAGCGCCGTCTTACTGGACGCTGCTCGCGGCGATACCCGGCGCCTTGCTCCTGCTTGCGCCGTTCGGCACGCCATCGCGCTGGCTCGGCGGCGTGATGCTGCTGCCCTTGATATTCGTTGTCGCCGACCGGCCCGAACCCGGCGAAATCAGAATGGCCTTGCTCGATGTCGGCCAGGGCCTTGCGGTCAGCATACAAACCGCCGATCACTGGCTGGTGTACGATACCGGAGCGCAATTTTCGGCCGCAAGCGATATGGGCCGCAACGTGGTGTTGCCTTATCTCCATGCCGAAGGCGCGGAAAAGATCGACACGCTGATCGTCAGCCATGGCGATAACGATCATATCGGAGGCGCTCGTTCTATTCTGAACGCTTTGCCGGTAGCCCGGCTCCTGACCAGCGCGCCGGACAGCCTGAAGGCGCATGCACCTTCACTCTGCAAGGCAGGACAAACGTGGCAATGGGATCAGGTTGATTTTACGATATTGGCGCCCGATCAACTCGACCCGGCGACGGACAACAATAATTCCTGCGTATTGAAGATTCAGTCTGTTCACGGTGCGATCCTGCTGACCGGAGACATCGAAGCGCCCGCCGAAACCCGGCTGGTCGGTCGCTATGGCCAAGGCCTGCGCGCCGATATTCTGGTCGCGCCGCATCACGGCAGCAAGACCTCGTCGACGCGGGCTTTTCTGGAGGCGGTACAGCCCCGCTATGTGCTGATTCCCTCAGGCTACCGGAATCAGTTCGGCCATCCGCATCCGAGCGTGCTCGCGCGCTACCGGGACCTCAAAGCCCGATGGCTGACCAGCGCCGACAGTGGCGCGATCCTGGTCAACCTGGGCGAACAGCGGATGACCATAGCAGCCTACCGGGAGCTGGACAAAAAATATTGGCGCGCGAGCGATGCGTCAGCCTCGCCGCCTAATCTACTGCCTGAGTTGTCTGAGCACGTCCCAAAGTGAGCGCACATTCGATTTGGGATCGGACAATAATGCGGTAATCGCGAGTTCTTCCAGCGACGCGCACAACGATACGATGGCCGCCATGCGCAGCGGCCAGACCGGACCGCCTAAAATCAAAATGAACAAGGAAACGCCGACCGATGCCGCGGCCAGCTTGACCAGCCAGGTATGGTAACTGGTGAGTAGTCCGAACTTGATCATGCCGGCCACGGGCGGCGCAAGACAGCTGCCGACAATCAAAACGACAGATAACAGTTCGCGCATGACCAGCTCGGGCCATAGCCAGTAACTGCAAATCGCGATCGTCATATAAGTCAGCAAATCGGCAAAGCTGTCGAGCGTGGCGCCGAATTCGGTCACCTGCCCGGTTAGACGGGCGGCCAGCCCATCCAGCACGTCGCTTAAAAAAACCAGCGCCAATAAAACCATGAAGGCCTGTTCATCGCCCAGCCAGGCAAAGCCCAACAAACCGGGTGCCGCGACGAAGCGGAAACTGGTCAGCAGATTGGGCAGGGTCAGTAGGGACTTAAAAAAAGGAGTTTGACTGTTCATAATGTAAACGTCGCTGCCAGCGGCGCATGGTCGGATAACTTGCGCCAGGGAGAGCCAGCCAGACGTTCGCAGCCGACCGGCGTCAGCCCGCGAAAATAAATCCGGTCCATCTGCAAAATCGGCATCCAGCTGGGAAAGGTACGCGCATAGTTGCCATGGGTGAGATGAAAAACCTCCCGCAGCCCCAAATGCTGTTGAAAATGCCGCTCCGCCTGGCTTAGCCAGTCATTGAAATCGCCGGCGACGATCAACGGCGCGTGATGCGGCACATGCTGATCGATGCGCTCGCTCAGGCGATCGAGCTGGGCGCGCCGCTCCTTGGCGGTCAGGCCGAAATGGATGCAGACGATATGCACGTCGGTATCGGTGTCTGGCATTTGAATCACACCGTGCAATAGGCTGCGGCTGGCCCAGGGAAACGGCGAGACATTGATGTTCTCCCAACTGACAAAGGGAAAACGGCTCAAGATCGCGTTGCCGTGATGCCCGGTGTGGTACACCGCATTTTTGCCGTAGATATAAAACGGCCAGATCCCTTCGGCGATAAACTCGAATTGCGAAAGCTCGGGCCAGTTTTCGACTTCCTTGGCATGCCGATGATGCTCGCCCTGCATTTCCTGCAGAAACAGCAAATCGGCCCCCGCCTCGGCCAGCGCCTCTTTCATCTGATGCAAGACGAAACGCCGGTTACCGGGGTTAAATCCCTTATGAATGTTATAGGTTAAGACCTTCAGACCCGGTTTTTTCATAATGCTCCGCACTAAATAAAGAACTAAGGCTGTTTACGCAAATGCCATTTGTACAACAGAGGCGACGACCATGACTCGATCAGATAAAAGACGCCGACCAGGAAGGCGATTTCAAGCCACCCTATGCCCAGTTGCGATTTGACCAACACGAGCGGTAACAGCGATTCGAGCGGCGTATCGAGACCGCGAAAATGACTGCCTTCCTCCCGTCCCAACCGTCTTTTGCAAAAGCTGGCAAGCAAATCGCCCGCCATCGCGCCGACCGCGAACCACATGCCGGTGGCCATACCATATCCCAAACAGTATGCGATCAAAGTCGTCGCGGCGAGCGCGGCGAATAAACCGCGCCAGGTCTTGGCCGCGCCAAAGAGCGGACGGCCATCGCCGAGCCGAAAACCGCCGTCGATGGGCTTCGCGGTGCTAGCATCGACTAAGCCGGCTAATACCGGCGCGCCGTTCGCTGCCAGCAGCAAGACAAGCCCCTTAACAACGGCGATCCAACTCAAATCGGCCGTCATGATATGACATCGTCAGTGTCGTTGGCCGGCGGAGCTATCTAAGCCACACCGACACATGCTGCCAATACACGCCTAGCATAAAACATCCTCCCATTAGACCCCACTTGCATAACCAAAAATCCATCAACGGCCGGTGATAGTGGCTCATGACGGCTTCCACTTTATTTTTCACTTGATCGTGCATATGATATTTTCTTTGCATGATAGTTCTCCTCGGGTTAAATTACTTGAAAGAACGGTAGCTCCGCATCTGGCCGACCACGACGCCCTGAATGGCGACTTGCTCCGGCCGGTAGGCCATCGCCTGCATGCCGGCATTGGCCGGCACCAGCAGCACGCTGTCCTGGGTTTGCTGAATATATTTCAATGTGGCTTCCGACTGGTCGATCAGAGCAACCACGATCTCGCCGTTGCTGGCGTAACTGCGCTGCTCGATCACCACCCAGTCGCCGTCGAAGATGCCGGCCTCGATCATCGAATCGCCCTTGATCTGCAACACGTAACACGGCTTATCGGTTTGCAGCGCCTCGGGCACCGTCATGTACTGAATATTTTCGACCGCTTCGAGCGGCCGTCCGGCGGCGATCCGCCCGACCAGCGGCAAGCTGTGTTCATTGCAGGAGCGCGAGAGGCGCTGCGGCAATTCGGTCAGCCTGACGCCGCCCTGTTTGTTGCTTTGGAAGGGTTCCACCAGACCCGCATCGATCAAGGCCGTGACATGCTTATAAAGCGATCCGCGCGAGGCCATGCCCAGCGCGGCGCACAATTCGTCCAGTGTCGGCGGATACGCAAAGTTTGCGTGATTTTCACACAAAAAATCGAAAATTTCCCGCTGCCGTCGGGTTAATGCATTCACTCGTCAGTCCCTCAAAATCGAAAGTGGCTAAAGATTATCAAAGACTCGCCAAAAAGAGAACAAAAAGAGAACAAGAGCCGAAAAAATTTAAATTACTTATTAACTATCAAAAAGATACAAAAACAATCTGATAAGCTGAAACGGCGATATTTGCGGTTTCCTCGGTTTTTTATACCGCCCCTTAAACCCCTATCCTGTAGATAGTGAAAAAACCTTCGCGAAACCGTCTCTATAGAGAAGCGGCTTTCGAGAACCCGGCTGCCGCCTCACAAGTTTGCCAACAAAGACTAATCTTTAGCCATTGACTCAACCTATACAAAAGGACGTGTAAACATGACCCAGCCATTTTCAGCCCCCACACTTCCGCTTTCGGTATTCCGCTTTCATTTTTCGGTCGAGCGGCCGATCCTCTTGCCGCCCTACCCTGGCTCCGCCTGGCGCGGCGCGTTCGGCACCGCGCTCAAAAAAACCGTCTGCATCGTCAGAAACACCCCATGCGGCGATTGTTTGCTGAAACACTCCTGCGCCTATTCCTATCTGTTTGAAACGCCGCCGCCCGGCGACGCGCTAAAAATGCGCAAATACACCGCGGCTCCGCATCCTTTCGTGCTGCAATTGCCGGAGGATACGCGCGACGGCTCGGCCTATAAGCTGCAAACGGTAGTCTTCGGCCATGGGCAGCGTTTTTTCCCTTATCTCGTGCATGCCTTGAAAACCGCCGGCGAACAAGGCCTGGGCGCCAAACGCCAGGCCTTTCTGCTCGACCATATCGAACAATTGAGCGCCACAGCGCCCCCAAAAGTCATCTATCAGCACGGCAAACTCGAACCGCTCGCCGCGCCCGCGCCGCCCGACATTCCCGGCATGCCGCCGCGAATACGCCTGACTCTCCATACGCCGATGCGGATCAAACAGGACAGCAAAAACCTGAATGGCGCGCATTTCAGTTTTGCCGCCTTTTTCGGCAATCTGCTCAGGCGGATTTCGATGCTGACCTATTTTCATACCGACACGCCGCTCGAAACCGATTTTGCCGCGTTGATGCATAAAGCCAGACAAATTGAATTTGCCGGCAAAAACCTGAACTGGTACGACTGGACGCGCTATTCCTCGCGTCAGCAAACCGAAATGCAACTGGGCGGCGTGGTCGGCACGCTGGAACTCGACCTTGAAGGACTGGAAGATTTTTGGCCCTACCTCTGGCTCGGCCAATGGACGCACGCGGGCAAGGCGACCAGCATGGGCATGGGGCGTTATAGCATCGAAAGCGCCAACGGACACGCCGGCGATGGATGAGCATAATCCGTGGGAGCGACGCCTACGTCGCGACTAACATCTCAAATCGCGACGTAGGCGTCGCTCCCACGGTATTTTTGCCACTTTGCCGAATGACTTAAAAACATCGCAAGCTTGCCAAGTGCATGTAATGACAACCGCCTCAGGCATAATCGGACTCATGGAAAAAGACGCCAATCCTCAACACATTCTGCTCTGCGTGACCGGCTTGACGCCCCAAGTCGTGACCGAAACGCTTTACGCCCTATACAGGAACGGACGCGCGATGCCCGCACAAGTGCATGTGCTGACGACGCGGGAGGGCGCGGAGCGCGCTCGGTTGACGCTGATCAACGACCATTGGCTGAACCGCTTCTACCGGGATTACCGACTTGCGGAAATCGCATTCGGCACCAGCCACATCCATATGCTGAGCGATCCGGCCGGCACCCCGTTGCAGGATATTCGCAGTCAGAAGGATAACCAGTCCATGGCCGACGGCATCACCGAAATGATTCGAACGCTGACCGCAGACCCGGATGTCGCGCTGCACGTCTCGATAGCCGGCGGCCGCAAAACGATGGGCTTTTACGCCGGCTACGCCCTGTCCTTGTACGGAAGGCCTCAGGATTGCCTGAGCCATGTATTGGTCTCGCCCGACTACGAATCGCATCCGCAGTTTTATTATCCGACGCCCTACTCGCAGATCATCTACGGCAACGATCCGAGCCGTAAACCGCTGGACACGCAAAACGCCGACGTGATGCTCGCCGACATCCCATTCGTGCGCCTGCGCCACGGCCTCGACGACGCGCTTTTGCAAGGCAAGAGCAGCTTCAGCCAAACCGTCGCCAAGGCCCAGCAAGCGCTGAATCCTTCCAGCCTGATCATCGACTTGCAGCATCGTCGTCTGATCGCACAGGATCAGGCGATCGTCTTACCGCCGGCAGATCTTGCCTTCTATTGCTGGCTGCTGAAAAGGCAACTTTCCGCACAAGCCGAGCCGACCTGCCCCAACGATGGCGCGCCGGAAAGCGCATACGCCAGAGGCTATCTGTATGAATATCAGCGCATTAACGGAGAAATGCGCGTCGCCGACCGAACCGAGCAGGCATTGCAGGACGGCATGAGCAAAGCGTTTTTCCTGCAACGAATATCAAGAATCAACCAAAAACTGAAGCAAACTTTGACAGTCGCGGCCTCGGCTTATTTAATAACGGCCATAGGCAGGCGCCCGCACACGCGTTATCGCATCAATCTGAGCAATGAGCGGATCCATTTGATCCCAGGAGACCTAAAGCATGGCGATTAACCCCTTGCTGGAACAATCCAGCCGTATCGCATTGGCGGCGTTTTTGCATGATCTCGGCAAATTTGCCGAACGGGCCAGACTTCCGGTCGACCCGGAGGTGCTGGATGCGAACAAGCAACTGTATTGCCCGCATCGCAAAAACCACGTCGACGACAGAGGCTGGTTCACCCACGTCCACGCGGCCTATACCGGTTTGGCGATGGATGCGATCGAAGATTTTTTGCCCGATCTGACGGGAACGGATTTTGCGCCGTTCGGTTCATGGAAAACCCAGGACGCCGATGATTCGTTCATCAACGCGGCCGCGATGCACCATAAGCCGAAAACCTTTCTGCAATGGGTGATCGCCACCGCCGACCGGGTCGCTTCAGGTTTCGATCGGGAAGAATTCGAGCAATACAACGCCGCGGACGAAGGCACCGCAACCGGGAAAAACCACTACACCGCGCGCCAATTGCCTCTGTTCGAGCAGATACGACTGCATGGCGAAGCGCCGCAAGCCTACGCATACCGTTACCCGCTCAAACCGTTATCGCCAAACAGCATTTTTCCGGTCAAGGCGGCGGGATACGAAAGCAACGACAACGCGGCCGCGCAGCAAGAATACAACGACCTGTGGCAGGGCTTCACCGCGGCGCTCGGGCAGATGCCGGCAACGCACCGCGCCAACTGGCCGTTATGGCTCGATCATTTCGAAACGCTCTGGGGCGTCTATACGCAAGCGATCCCTGCCGCGACTGCTTTCGATGTCCGCCCCGACGTGTCGCTGTACGACCATTCCCGCGTCACCGCGGCGCTGGCGACGGCTTTGTGGCGCTATCATCAAGAACGCGGCGAAACCGGAGAGAGCGCCGCCGAAGCGCTGAAAGATCCGCAAAAAAGCTGGAGCGAAAACAAATTCCTACTGATTCAGGGCGATTTTTTCGGCATTCAGGACTTCATCTTCGCCAGCGGCGGCGAAACCGGCAAACGCGCGGCCAAACTGCTGCGCGGACGCTCGTTTTATGTATCGCTGCTGGCCGAATGCGCGGCGTTGAAAGTGCTCGATACGCTGGATTTGCCGTCCACCAGCCAGGTGATCAACGCGGCCGGCAAATTCATGATCGTCGCCCACGACACCCCGGCGACGCGGGAAAAACTGCAACAGGTGCAAAACACACTCGACGCCTGGTTTTTAGAACACAGCTTCGGGCAAGCCGGCGTCGGCCTCGCCTGCACCGAAGCCAGCTGCAATGATTTCCGCCGCGGCAAAAACGGTCAAGACAGTCCCTACCGACAACTGATCGACAAATTGATAAGACAAATGGAGATCATCAAAAACCGGCGTTTCGATCTCTGCGCAAAATCCGCCGAGGCCATCGTCTTCAACGGTTTCCTCGACCGTTTCGACAACACCAAAGGCGTCTGCAAGATCGACGGCCGTTCGCCGGCGACCGAAGCCTTCGAAGAGGATTATATCTGTCGACTCGCCAAAGACCAGATGGACATCGGCGCCTGGCTGGTCAACCCGGCTAAGCAGCGCATCCTGATTAGCCGCGAAACATTGACCCTCGGCAGCGAAGTCAAAATTCCGATCTTCGGCTATCACGTCGGCTTCGTCGAAAATGAAGACCGGCAAGGCAAATTCGGCGAACAAGCCAGAAACGGCAACTTACTCCGGGCCTGGGATTTTTCCTTGCCTGATACCGATCCAGACCGAGCGCTTTGGAACGGCTACGCGCGCCGCCACATCAACGCCTATGTGTCGCTGGCCGATGAACGGGACATACAGGAAGAACTTTTGGGCAAGTACATCGGCATCGAAGAACCGCTCGAACTGGATGCCGTCAAAACGTTGAACCATCTCGCCTGCAGCGATCGGAAACTCGACCGCGAACGGCAGGACAAATGGCTCGGCATCAGCGCGCTGTCCACCCTGAAAGGCGACGTCGACAATCTCGGCCAGATCTTCGAAAAAGGCCTCGGCAACGACATCAGCTTCAGCAAAACCGCCGCCCTGTCCCGGCAAATGAATGCATTTTTCACCGTTTACTTGCCCTGGCTCTGCCGAAACGAATTTCAGGACAGCTACACCGTCTTCGCCGGCGGCGACGATTTTTTCCTGATCGGGCCCTGGCTGTCGCAAATCAAGCTGGCCGGCAAAATGCGGCAAGCTTTTCAAAGCTATGTCGCAAACAATCAGGCGGTACACTTTTCCGCAGGCATCTGCACGACCAAGCCGGGCCTTCCGATCACGCAACTGGGCGACCTGGCCGAAGACGCGCTGGAAGCGGCCAAGGGGCATAATCCCAAAAACCAAAAGCCGGCCCCGAAAAACGCGGTGACCTGTTTCAATCAACACATTGGATGGGACGAGTTTGCGGAATTGACTGGTCATCGGCAAATCCATTTGCAGCGGCTCAGCGAGGACAACGGCTTGAGCACCGGCTACGTTTACGGCTTGCTGAACCTGATCGAGATGGCGGAAAAGGTCGATCAAAATCCTGAAAACGCCCTCTGGCACAGCTACTTTGCCTATCGCACCGCCAGGATGCTGGAACGCAAAAAGCTGGATAAAGACCAGCGTAAACAAAGGCACGCCGCACTGGCGGAAGAAATCGCCAATGCGG
>Ga0207968_100302_pt1 | contig 20088 bp, 14 predicted proteins | sample LakWasMet21_HOW5_2_FD_183867 | JGI IMG/M metagenome (GOLD analysis project Ga0207968, IMG submission 183867) | Freshwater sediment methanotrophic microbial communities from Lake Washington under simulated oxygen tension - Sediment Metagenome... | ecosystem: Environmental > Aquatic > Freshwater >...
CGCGCGCATCGAGCATCGTCTCGCCGTCGTTGCAGGTGAACCTCGCGAAATACCAGGACGATTCCATGAAGGTATCGAAGGTATCGGTCTCGCGCCGGGCCGCCTTGCCGCAGCTTGGGCAGTTTGTATTCGAGAAGGTCGGATGCGCGACTAGCGGCGACTGCGAGCCGTCCAGCACCACATCGCGCGGCAGTTCGACCGGCAGGTCTTTCTCGGGCACCGGCACGGTGCCGCAAGCGTCGCAATAGATCACCGGAATCGGCGCGCCCCAGTAACGCTGCCGCGAAACGCCCCAGTCGCGAAGCCTGAAGCGCACATGCTTGTCGCCAAGGTCTTTAGCATTCAGGTCGGCGGCGATCGCATCGATCGCCTGCGTGTGGCTTAGGCCGTCGTATTTGCCGCTGTTGACGAGCTTCATCGCATCTTCTTTCGACCCATACCAGTCCTGCCAGCCTATCGTATCGAACGGCTTGTCGCCTTTCCCCGGCGCGGTATTCTCCAGCACCTGGAGGGTCGGCAGATCATATTTTTGCGCGAAATGAAAATCGCGCTCGTCATGCGCCGGCACCGCCATTACCGCGCCTTCGCCGTAACTCATCAGCACGTAGTTGCCGACCCAGACCGGGACTTGTTTGCCGGTCAAGGGATGCGTGACCCGAATGCCGGTCGACATGCCCTTCTTTTCGATCGTCGCCAAATCGGCTTCGGCGGTGCCGGTCTGTTCGCATTCGTGAATGAAGGCGGCGAGTTCCGGATTCGTCTTGGCCGCATGCGCCGCCAACGGATGCTCGGGGGCGACCGCGCAGAAGGTCACGCCCATGATCGTGTCGGCGCGGGTCGTATAGACCCACAATAAATCCTGTTTGCCGTCCACTTCGTAAGGAAACGCGAAACGCACGCCGTAGCTCTTGCCGATCCAGTTGGCCTGCATCGTCTTGACCTGCTCCGGCCAGCCGTCGAGCGTGTCGAGCGCGGCCAGGAGTTCGTCCGCGTAGTCGGTGATCTTCAAGAACCACTGCGCGATTTCCTTGCGTTCGACCTGGGTGTCGCAGCGCCAGCAGCAGCCGTCGATCACCTGCTCGTTCGCGAGCACGGTCATGTCGTTCGGGCACCAGTTGACCGGCGCGGTCTTCTTGTAGACCCGGCCTTTTTCGAGCAGCTTCAAGAAAAACCATTGTTCCCAGCGGTAGTAGGACGGATCGCAGGTCGCGATCTCGCGCTGCCAGTCGTAGCCGAAACCGAGCCGCTGCAACTGGGCCTTCATATAGGCGATATTGTCGTAGGTCCAGTCGGCCGGATGCACGCCGTGCTGCATCGCCGCGTTCTCGGCCGGCAGGCCGAAAGCGTCCCAGCCCATCGGCTGCAACACGTTCTTGCCGAGCATGCGCTGATAGCGGCTGATTACGTCGCCAATGGTATAGTTACGAACATGCCCCATGTGTAATTTACCGCTGGGATAGGGGAACATCGACAAGCAATAATACTTTTCTTTTGGAGACGTTTCGGACACGTTGAACGCGCCCGTCTCTTCCCAGATTTGTTGCACTTCTTGCTCTATAACCAACGGCTTATAATTTTCTTGCATCCTTCTCGTCTTTTGTCGGTCAAAAGCGTTAGAATACCACAGTTGCTCGAATCAAGAGTGTCATTTTCAGGAGAGATAAGCATGAACAAAAACAAATGGGTTGCCGCGTATAACGACATCGTGAAGCACCTTTACGAAACGATGGACGAGGCCCTGCACACACTCGGCGAGGCGCTCGAGATTTCGACCGAAAAAGCCGGCAAGACCAGCGATTTGAGCAAGGAAGACCTGGACAAGGTATCGGGCTACGTGAAGCGCGACGTCGAAAGCGCCGCGCATGGCCTGAGCGCGAAGAGCGACGATGAATCCTTGTCCGAATGGTTCAAGTTCGATATCGAGCTGATCGAGAATTTCACGCTCGACGCATTCTTGAGCGTCGCGGACAAGACCCGCATCCAGCTCGCCGAACTCGAAGAACGCGCGAAAGTCCATAAATACCAAAGCGGCGAAATCACGATCCCTGGCACCTTCCTCTGCGACCACTGCGGCAAGGAAATCGCCTTCAAGGAAACCAGCGAAATCCCGGTTTGCCCGCAATGCAAGGCAACCACGTTTGTGCGCATGTAAGCAAGCAAAAGCCTTGACTTTTGTATTATACTAGGCATTTCAGCCAGCGGTTTTCATGAGGTACGAGTCACAAATGCGCAGAGTCATTTTCAATCAAAAAGGGGGCGTCGGCAAATCCACGATCACCTGCAATCTTGCCGCGATCAGCGCCGTCGAAGGCAAACGCACCTTGGTGATCGACCTCGACGTTCAGGGCAATTCGACGCAATACCTGATGGGGCAAAAGGTTACCGAAAGCGAAAAGACGCTCGCGCAGTTCTTCAAGGAAACCCTGAGCCTGTCGCTGTTCGGCGGCGGCTCCAACTCCGGCCTCGAAAACTATATCCACGAAACGCCATTCCCGAATCTGTATGTGGTGCCGTCGCATCCCGAACTGGAATCCCTGCAAAGCAAGCTCGAATCGCGCTTCAAGATCTTCAAGCTGAAGGAAGCGCTGGAAAGCCTGCAAGGTTTCGACCAGGTCTACATGGACACGCCGCCGGTGCTGAATTTCTTCAGCCAGTCGGCGCTGATCGCGGCGGACAAATGCCTGATTCCGTTCGACTGCGACACCTTCTCGCGCGAATCGCTGTTGACCCTGATGAACACGATCCGCGAAGTGAAGGCCGATCACAATCAGCACCTCGAAATCGAGGGCATCGTGGTCAACCAGTTCCAGAAACAGGCGAACCTGCCGCGCCAGTTGGTCGATCAACTGATCGCCGAAGGCCTGCCGGTACTCGCCGCGATGATCTCGCCTTCGATCAAGGTCAGAGAATCGCACAGCCAGGCGCAGCCGTTGATCCATTATGTGCCGAGCCACAAGCTGACCGAGGAATTCAAGGCGCTGCATTCCGAGATTCACGGCGAACCGTGATTCCAGGCCTTACTCAGGCGGGACTCCCATCCCGCCCGTTGGCTTCACGCCTCAATACAACAACTCGTACAGTTTTCCCGTTCTGACCCGCGCCTCGGCGCTTTCGATCAGCTTGTCCCGCTCGAATTCGTCCGCGATCGTTTTCAGCACCGGCGCCGCCTGCGCCAGATTCATGCCGGCCTTGACGCGCGGATCGTAGAGCATCTTCAGCAGCAGATAGTCCAACCCCGACAGTAGCGAGTTGACCGACTTGTCGTTGAATATCGAGGGAAACACCTGATCGGAATCATTCGGCAAGCCCAGCACCTGCGTGATTTCCTCGACGATGCAATCGACCAGTTTGGCATGCGCGCTGGCGCGGTCGACCGGAATGATCACGACCGCCCGCGCGATCGAGGCATCGGCTGCCAATGAAAACTGGCCGAGACATATGCTGTTCCTGAACAGACTCTGCCTTTGCGGACTGGAACGGATGCCGAAATCGCTGATCAATTCCTGCTGTAGCGCCATCTCGGTCGAAAAAATGATCAGCAGATTCGCCGCTTCTTGCGTCGCCGCCGGCCTGATGCTTAGGCCGGTGATTTCGGCCAGTTGCTCGATGTGCATCCGCGTCAGTCGCTCGTGCAGTTGCGGATCGCCGACCCGATGCACAAAAACATAGTCGATCGGCCGCGTCCACTTGCGAATGCCGGCCGGCCTCTCAGAATATTCGTTGAACATCGCGATCTCGATAAAGCTTTTCAGCAAATAACCCGGCGACTGCCAGGGCTCGCGCGGCCCCGCCAGCACTCTACCTAGCTGACAAAGCAGCGCCACCGCGCACAGCCATGACTTGACTCGACTATCGTTCCTACTCCGCATGCTAACTCTGGGTACTTTTATTATGAATTTAGATATGGATTTCTAAATCTATCGTTTTCTTTCATCCACCTTATCCCCTAATCTATCGGCTATCGTCAATCATTGGGGTATTTTCCCTGTTAGCGTTTCAGCAAGGACTCGAACACCATGCCATTACAGCAGTTAGTCGAACACTTCAACTACCGGTTAGGCTTGAACGACCGCGACAGTTCGCGGCCGTTCGTCTTCCAAAACGGCGCCGTCCATGGACGGTATGGGCCGATACAGATCGGCAGCGTGTTATCGCCGGTTCGGTTGACCGAAGAGCCGGCGCGGATCGTGGGCTATACCGCCCATCAGTCGCTGACCAACAGCCCCGCGGAACCGTTGTACCGGGATGACATCGAGCATCTGCTGGATCATCCGTTGGCGCCGTCGATCGATACGCTGTCGATCCTGAATTTCGACCGCCTGTCGCGAACCGTGCACATGCTGAACTATTTGTTGCTGCCCGCGCAGGCGGAAACCAATACGCTGTTTCTGGACGTCGATCCCCGCCATATCCTCGGCGTGAAGGAAAACCACGGCGTTTATTTCGAAGAGATCATCGTACGCTGCGGACTCGAAACCCGCAACGTCGCGATCACGGTGCGGGTCAACCCGGCTTATGCGCGCTTTCAGCAACAGTTGAATCAGGGTCTCGAAAACTACCGCCGCCACGGTTATCAAATCGCGCTGAAATTTGATTATGCCGCATTGGGTCCGCAAGCCAACCATTTAATTCAGGCCCTGGAGCCGAATTATGTCAGTTTGTCGGCCGATTCGCTGGACAAGGTACGCGAAGCCAGAGCCCCCGAAAAATTGCGGCAGTTGAACACGCTGGTCCGTTCGATCGGGGGACTGAGCATCCTGGCGAATGTGACGCGGAACAAAAACAGCGTGCTGGCGCGAAACACGGGCTTTGATCTCATCGAGGGGGCTATTTACGGCGAGCAGACCTTGGGCCTCCCCTCCGAATCCAATGTCTCGCTATGCGCATAATGAGGCGTTGATACGCCGGGATAATCCCTAAAACTCGGTTAATCCCCGATACCGGCAAGGATTGCCGGCACCCGGCTACTTGTTGATACCTCAACTTGCCGGAGGCGTCGTCTTTCAGCCATCGACATCGGCGTTTCCGAAGCGCTCCCTTTCTCTGACTAATTTTAACGCGCATCGACAACGATGCTCTCATCTTCAGTGAATCGATTCGCTAGACTTTCATTCCTCCGTATTGCTGTCTTTGAAAATCCCTCCCTCCGATGTAGCATTTCATTATTAAGCGATTAAACAGCACTGATCAATACTTTTCTGATCGGGGTCATGGTTAGCGCAGCCTTCCATGATACCGTTGCGATTCAGTCCACGGTTTGACCATAACCGAAGATACCAGAATTATAATCGCGGTTTTTCTCGCCTTGGTGTTCGATCATGCCAAAGCGCAACCAATTTGCGGAATTTTTTGACTCCCTGCAAGGTCGCATAAGAATGTATTAAACTGGAGGTAGAATCTGTGGGCTTATCGGACATTAGTCTGGATGAATGGACTCATTTTTCACGGGCATGGCCCGCTTCTACGACGCCGTCCCGTTAGCATCGGCACGTTGCAGAAACCATCTCAGCAAAAAGTCTTTCCGCTGTTTCGCACCAGACATCCCCGCCGGCTGCCGGCAGGTATCAAAAAATAAGAACAAGGAGCACCGTCATGGCAACGCAATACCTCTTTTCCTTCCAAAACGGCGACGGCAAAAACAAGGCGCTGCTCGGCGGCAAGGGCGCGAATCTGTGCGAGATGACCCAAATCGGCCTGAACGTGCCGCCGGGTTTTGTGATCTCGACCGCCGCCTGCCTCGATTACCTGCGCGACCGCCGCCTGCCCGACGGCCTGATGGAAGGCGTCAAACGCCATATCGAAGCCATCGAGCAGACGACCGGCAAGCGCTTCGGCGGCAACAGCCGGCCCCTCTTGGTGTCGGTGCGCTCGGGTTCGGCGATCTCGATGCCGGGCATGATGGACACGATCCTGAATCTCGGCCTGAACAAGGAAACGCTGCAAGGCCTGATCGAGGAAACTGGCGATTCGCGTTTCGGCTACGATGCCTACCGCCGTTTCATCCAGTTGTTCGGCAAGGTCGCGCTCGGCATTGCGGACGAAAAATTCGACCTGCATTTCGACAGCGTCAAGAAACAGGCCGGCATCAAGGCCGATGTCGCGCTCGATGCCGATCATCTGAAGGAAATCAGCGAGCTGTTCCTGCAAGTGGTCAAGGAAGAGACCGGCCGGCCGTTTCCGGAGGACGTGTACGAGCAGCTCGAACTCGCGATCAAGGCGGTGTTCGAATCGTGGATGGGCCGGCGCGCGGTCGATTACCGGCGCGAATTTCGGATCACCGAGAAGATCGCGAACGGCACCGCCGCGAACATCGTCACGATGGTGTTCGGCAACATGGGCAACGACTGCGCGACCGGCGTCGGCTTTACCCGCAATCCCGGCACCGGCGCGAACGAGATGTATGGCGAATATCTGGTCAATGCGCAGGGCGAGGACGTGGTCGCCGGCATCCGCACGCCGAAGCCGGTACAGGCATTGGCCAAGGAGATGCCTGACCTGTACCGCCAGTTGACCGAACTGCGCGACAAGCTCGAACAGCATTACCGCGAAGTGCAGGATTTCGAATACACGATCGAGCGCGGCGTGCTGTACTGCCTGCAAACGCGGAGCGGCAAGATGAACGCGGTCGCGATGGTCAGAACCTCGGTCGAAATGGTCAAGGAAGGCCTGATCAGCAAGGAGCGCGCGCTGCTGCGCATCAATCCGGAACTGCTCGAACAATTGCTGCACCCGCAGCTCGATCCGCGCAACAAGATACCGCCGCTCGCGCAAGGCCTGCCCGCATCGCCCGGCGCCGCCTGCGGCAAATGCGTGTTCGATGCCGACACCGCCGTGATCATGGGCAAGGCCGGCGAAAAACTGATCCTGCTGCGCGAAGAAACCAAGCCGGAGGACATCCACGGCTTCTTCGCCGCGCAAGGCATCTTGACCAGCCGCGGCGGCAAGACCTCGCATGCGGCGGTGGTCGCGCGCGGCATGGGCAAGGCCTGTGTCGCCGGCGCCGAGGACATCAAAGTCGACGTGCGGTCGCGGCGCGCGCTGGTCGGCGACGTGCTGATCCGCGAAGGAGACATCCTGACCATCGACGGCGGCAGCGGCCTGATCTATCTCGGCGAAATTCCGACCGTCGCGCCGACCGTATCGTCCGAATTGCAGACCTTGTTATCCTGGGCCGACAGCTATGCGGAACTGAAGGTGTACGCGAACGTGGACACGCCCGAAGGCGCGAAGAAGGCGCTCGCTTACGGCGCCGCCGGCATCGGGCTGTGCCGCACCGAACGGATGTTCAACGCGAAGGAACGCCTGCCGCTGGTCATCGACATGATTCTGGCCGAAGACCCGGAGAGCCGCGCCGCCGCGCTCGAGAAGCTGCTGCCGATCCAGCGCGAGGATTTTGTACAACTGTTCACCGCGATGGCCCCGCACCCGGTCACCGTGCGCCTGCTCGATCCGCCGATGCACGAATTTCTGCCCAGCGAACATCAACTGGAGGACGAAATTCAGGCCCTAGGCAAATACGCGACGATGATCAAGGGCCAGCGCGTGACCCTCGAAACCTTGTCCGGGCACGGGGTGCTGCCGGCGCCGTTCAACCTGCTCAGCGAGGACGTGATCGGCAAGGCGATCGCGAAGAAGGAACTGATGCTGAAAAAGGTCCGCGACCTCTCGGAAGTGAATCCGATGCTCGGGCATCGCGGCGTCCGCCTCGGCATGTCGTACCCTGAAATCTACAAGATGCAGATTCGCTCGGTGCTGGAGGCGGCGGCGATCTGCGCCCAACAGGGCCTCGCCATCGCGCCCGAGATCATGGTACCGCAGGTGATTACGGCCGAGGAACTGAAGCGGGTCAATGAATATGTCGCCGAAGTCCGGCGGGAAACCGAAAGCCGCTATGGCCTCGTCTTGAATTTCAAATTCGGCACGATGATCGAGACCGTGCGCGCCTGCACGCGCGCCGGCCAGCTGGCCGCGGTGGCCGAATTCTTTTCGTTCGGCACCAATGACCTGACCCAGGCGACGTTCTCGTTCTCCCGCGAGGACGCGGAAAACAAGTTTTTACCGCTGTACAACGAAGTCGGCCTGCTCGAGGACAACCCGTTCGAAGTGCTCGACGTCAAAGGCGTCGGCCAATTGATGAAGATGACCGCCGAATTCGGCCGCCGCACCCGGCCCGGCATCAAGATCGGCATCTGCGGCGAACAGGGCGGGCATCCGCAATCGATCCGCTTTTGCCACCATATCAAGCTCGATTATGTGTCCTGCTCGGCCCCGCGCATCCCGATCGCGAGACTCGCGGCCGCGCATGCGAAGCTGCTGGAGCATGAGTTTACCGAACACTGATAGCCTTATGCGGAGCAAGCATGGAGGCATCGGCGCAACGTGATGCGGGGTTTAGGGGGTGCGCAGAAAATCAAGAACCGTCCCGGCCACGGTGCGCTGGCCCGCCGCCCCCCAATGCGTATCATCGGGCAGATAGACATCCCCTTCGCCCGCACGAATAGCCTCTGTCAGCGTAACGTCGGTGCGCGGAATCACATCCGGATGCCGCGCGGAAAGCGCCGATAACAGGCTCAGTTCGCGCAAATTTCGATCGGCGACAAAATCCTGATAGGCGGTCAGCTTGTCCGGTGTAATCATCAGGACGAATCGGGTCTTCCCGTTCGCTTCGACTTTTCTCCGAATCCGCTCGATACGGCAATCCATTTCTGGGAGAGTCAATTCCCGCCAGGCGGGGCCTTTAACAACATCTTCCTTATAGACCAGCATCTGCCGTTTGCTCAGACTCGAAAACGGCGCATCCCGGCTCAGGACAATCTTTCGGGCGCGCGTGGTTTGAATACCCACCCCCTCACGCAGCAGCTTATTCCAGAGATATTTAAAGACAAAACCCAGTTTGACGTCACTCCATTTTTGGGGGCGCTTGAACGTTTTTGTGGGCTTGTCGCTGTTCACCGCACTTCGATCGCGAAGTTCAGCCGCCAGCGCCGAACGGATAGGCATGGAATCGAATGGTTGCGCCTTGACTGCCGCCTCGCAGTTTTGCACGGCCTTGATGCGCTTCGGGAAAGCACGCTCGACCGATTGCAAAATCAGAACCTTCGGCGGCGTGTCCCGATAAACCTGACTGTCTACCAGTTTCTCCCAATTCGCGTCATCCACGTTCAAGGTCACAAGCGACCAGCCGGTCGCTTGCACGAGGTGATTCTGCCATTGCTGGGTCGGCCTCGCCAGCGAGAACGAATCGCCCAGCACGACCACGTCGTGGTAACGACGGTATCCGTCTTGCGTAAAGAGAACCGTTGTAAAGGCGGTCTGCGGTTGCTGCCAGCCGAAGGTCCTCTCGTCGAACGATCCCACCCGCGTCAGGTCGCCGTATAGCGGCTCCAGATAGATGCCGAGGGCGTACAAGGCATAGGCCGCCGAAAAGACGACGCCATACAGCCATTTGACATAGCGCCGATGACGGTCAGAACTGAAAGTAGAGGAATTCACTGACTTTTCCCATTTCGGCAAAGGCATACAACAAGATCACCGATGTCAGCGCCATCCAGCGCATGCTGGGCCGCCACCGTAACCGTTTGGCCGCCGCCACGGTGTCGAGCGCCGGACTAAAATGGGCCATGACCTGCTGCGTATTCGGCGCCAGCCAGACCAATGCCCAGAGGCAAATCACCCAGCGCAGCATCGCCTTGCCGCCGCCGGGCAGTTCGGCAAACGCGAGCAGGCTGCCGTTACGCACGCCCAGCTCCGCGAGAGCCCGTTCCAGCGCATCGGGCAGCAAACCCTGCGGCAGCATGAAACCGTTGATTCCGGCCATGCCGCGCAGGATTGACAGCGCGGCGCCGACATCCTGGGCGCGAAAGAAGACCCAGCCGACGACGACGGCCAGAAAGGTCAACAGCAAAGACAAAAATCGCCCCACGGGCGAGGCGCGCGTGCCGCGATGATCACTGGCGGCGAATAGATATTGCCAGGCATGATTGACCGACAGATAGAGGCCGTGCAGGCCGCCCCAGATCACGAAAGTCCAGCCGGCGCCGTGCCACAGGCCGCCGAGTAACATCGTGGCCATCAAATTCAGGTAACGCCTGAAGGCGCCCTTGCGGTTGCCGCCCAGAGTAAAGTAAAGATAGTCGCGCAGGAAGCGCGACAAGGTCATGTGCCAGCGCCGCCAGAATTCGATGATGTTGTGGGATTTGTACGGGGAAGCGAAATTCAAGGGCAACTTGACGCCGAACAAGCGCGACAGACCGATGGCCATGTCCGAATAGCCCGAGAAATCGAAATACAGCTGGAAGGTGTAGGCGAGCGCCCCGCCCCAGGCTTCCAGAAAGTTCAGCGCGCCTCCCTCGGCCGCCGTGGTGAAGACCGGATTCACGAACGGCGCGATGCCGTCCGCGAACACGACCTTCTTGAACAGGCCGAGGGCAAAAATCGTCATGCCGACCGAAAGATTGTCCCAATGCACCCGGTAGGTTGCAGGATAAGCGAACTGCGGCATCATTTCCTTGTGATGCAGGACCGGGCCCGCGATCAGATGCGGGAAATAGGTCACGAACAGACCGTAGTGCACGAAATTGGCCTCCTTCACCTCGCCGCGATAGGCGTCCACCAGAAACGCGATCTGGGTAAAGGTAAAGAAGGAAATGCCGAGCGGCAGCACGATCGTTTCAGGTTGCCAGCCAAGGCCGATCGCCGCATCGAGATTCTCGATGAAGAAATTCGCGTATTTGTAATAGCCGAGCAGGCCCAGATCGGCGGCCACACCGAGCCGCAAGATCCATTGCGCCCGCCCTGCCCTGCGGCCCGTGTGCTCCCGCGCCAACGCAAGCCCGACGCCATAATTGAAGACGATCGAGCCCAGCAACAAACCGACATAGGCCGGATTCCACCAACCATAGAAGAACAACGAAACCGCGAACAGCCACAACCCGGCCAGGGTGCGGCTGTAGTTTCCGAGCAGAAAAAAGCCGATCAGAGCGACCGGCAGGAAAAGAAAGAGAAAGGGGTAGGAATTGAAAAGCACCTTGAGTCCGTCCAAATGGTTTGCCGATGACGGGCGACATCCGCACGTTCATCGGCATTTGGCTTATTATATCTCAAGAGGTCTTTCGATCCCTTCCCTTCGCCCCCTCCTTCGAACCGAAGGGCATGAAGGAGAGGGCGCGCGGTCGGCGGGCTGCTAAACCTTTAACGCCCGATCGGAATATTACCGCACTGGATCTTGCGCACCACGGTCGCCAGCCAATCGATCTCGGCATAAGTGTTGTAGAACGCCAGCGACGGACGGACCGTGCTTTCGAGCCCGAACCGGCGCAGGATAGGCTGCGCGCAGTGGTGGCCGGAACGCACCGCGATGCCTTCCTTGTTCAGCGCGGCGCCGATGTCGGCGGTATTCAGTCCTTTCAATACGAACGACAACACGCTGGTTTTGTCGCGCGCGGTGCCGATCAGCCTGAGGCCCGGAATCCTTGACAGCGCATCGGTCGCGTAAGCCAGCAGTTCATGCTCGTACCGCGCGATGTTTTCGATGCCGACCCTTTCCACGTACTCCAGCGCGGCGCCGAGGCCTACCGCATCGGCGATGTTGCCGGTGCCGGCTTCGAAGCGCGCGGGCGCGGGCTGGTAGACGGTCTTTTCGAAGGTTACGTCCTCGATCATGTTGCCGCCGCCCTGCCAGGGCGGCATCGCTTCGAGCACTTCCGGCTTGCCATAGAGGGCGCCGATGCCGGTCGGCCCGTAGATCTTGTGACCCGAGAACACCAGCCAGTCGCAGTCGAGTTTCTGCACATCGACCTTGATATGCGAGATCGACTGGGCGGCGTCGAGCAGGACTTTCGCGCCGGCGCGCTTGGCCAGTTCGATGATGTCCTGAGCCGGCGTGATCGTGCCGAGCGCATTCGAGACCTGCGTGAAGGCGACCAGCTTGGTCTTGCCGCTCAGCAATTTCTGGTATTCGGACAACAGGATCTGGCCCGAGTCGTCGACCGGAATCACTCTCAGCACCGCGCCCTTTTCCGCGCACAACTGCTGCCACGGCACGATGTTCGCGTGATGTTCGAGCCAGCTGACGATGATCTCGTCGCCCGGTCCGATGTTCGCGCGACCCCAGCTTTGCGCGACCAGGTTGATCGCCTCGGTCGAACCGCGCACGAATACCACATCATTCGGTGAACCCGCGCCGATGAAACGCGCGACGATTTCGCGCGCGTTTTCGTAGGCATCGGTCGAACGCGCGGCCAGCTCATGCGCGGCGCGGTGGATGTTCGAGTTTTCGTGCTGATAGAAATGACTCAGCCGGTCGATCACCACTTGCGGCTTCTGCGTGGTCGCCGCATTGTCGAGCCACACCAAGGGACGGCCGTTGACCTTTTCGTTCAGAATCGGAAAATCCCGGCGTAAAGCCTGCACATCGAACGGCGGATGCGCGGAGCCGAGGCTCGGCGCGGCCGCATTACGGGCAGCACCGGTCGCTTCTTCGAGAAAATAAAACGAAGAACCGGAGGACAAACCGGGCGCGCCGATCTTCGGCGACGCCAGGCTTTTCAGTTCGCCAACACCCGGCAAGCCGAAATTTTCCGGCTTGACGCCGAATGACGACGCATCGCCGATCAGACGGGATAAGCCATGTGTCGCCGACGCATGCGGCGGCGCATCGAGTCCCTCCGCATTCGCATAGTGCTGAACATAATACGGCGAATCCGACGCCGCGGGCTCCACGGACCGATTCGGCGTCGCCAATTCATGCAAGCCGCTTTCGTGCGGCACGCTGAACGGCGGCGGCACCTTCGCATGCCCCGAAGACGGCGGAATATCGGTGATAGCCTCGGTGACGGGTTGCCCTACCGTAGGCTGAACGGAGTCGACGCCCCCGGACGGCAGCGCCGAAAAAAACTCATTCGCCCAGCGGCTCAGTTGCTCGACGCCCGGCAAGGGCGGCGCGTTGGTCAGTCCCTCCAGATCACTTCTTGTAGTCATACGCGTAGTCATAATAGTTGTCCACTTCGACGTTTTCGAGCAGGCCGAGCGCGTCGTCGGTCAACACCGCCAGCGAGCAGTACAAAGACACCAGATACGAAGCGATCGCCTTGTGGTTGATGCCCATGAAGCGCACCGACAGGCCCATGCTCAGTTCGTCGGTCAGATTCGGCTGATACAGGCCGACCACGCCCTGACGGCTTTCGCCGGTGCGCAGCAACAGGATGTTGGTCTTGCCGTTGGTGATGCGGAGTTTGTCGGTCGGGATCAACGGCAGGCCGCGCCAAGTCAAGAACTGCGAGCCAAACAATGAAATGGTCGGCGGCGGGGTGCCGCGGCGGGTCGCTTCCCGGCCGAAGGCCGCGATCGCGCGTGGATGCGCCAGGAAGAAAGCCGGCTCTTTCCAGACCTTCGCGATCAGTTCGTCCAGATCGTCCGGGGTCGGCGAACCGTTGCGGGTCTTGATCTTCATCGAATCGGCGACATTGTTCAACAAGCCGTATTCGGTGTTGTTGATCAGCTCGCTTTCCTGACGCTCCTTGACCGTTTCGATGGTCAAACGTAATTGCTCGCGAATCTGGTTGTGCGGGCTGCTGTACAAATCGGCGATACGGGTGTGCACGTCGAGCACGGTATTGACCGCATTCAAGCGGTATTCCCGGCCCCATTCCTCGTAATCGACGAAGGTTTGCGGCAATACTTTTTCATCGAGGCTGGAGCAGTCGACCGCGAGATCGGCCTCATTCTTGACTTTGTTGACCCGGTAAATACCCGCCTCGACCGGCACCCATTGCAACAGGTGGACCAGCCAGCGCGGCGTAATGGCTCCCATCATCGGGACGGTTTTGGTCGCATTGGACAGCGTGCGCGCGGCGACGTCGCCTAATGCGGTATGAGCGTCATGAATATCGGTCATCGGATGTTTTCCTCTTGGTTATAAATAAATCAGTGATTTACAGGCGGTTCGCTATAAATCGGGGTCTCTTTTTTCGTTAAAATTTCACTGTGGTGCGCGCGCGATTGGGTCACGATGCTGCCAGGCGCGACGCTCTCGGTCAGCCAGACATTGCCGCCGATCGTCGACCCCTGGCCTATCGTGACCCTTCCGAGGATCGTCGCGCCGGCATAAATCACCACATCGTCCTCGACGATCGGGTGGCGGGGGTAGCCTTTGGTCAGATGCCCGTCCGCGTCTTTCGCGAAACGCTTCGCGCCCAGGGTCACCGCCTGATACAGACGCACATGGCGGCCGATCACCGCGGTTTCGCCGATCACGACGCCGGTGCCGTGATCGATGAAAAAACTCTCGCCGATCTGGGCGCCCGGATGGATGTCGATGCCGGTCGCGGAATGCGCGATCTCGGTGATCATCCGCGCGATCAGCCGCACACCGAGGCCGTACAGCACATGCGCGATGCGCTGATGAATGATCGCGGTCACGCCCGGATAGCAGACCAACACCTCATCGATGCTGCCGGCGGCCGGGTCGCCCTCGTAAGCGGCCTGAATGTCGCTGTCGATCAGCCGGCGCAATGCCGGAATCGTGACCGCGAACGCCCGGGTGATCGCGGCCGCGTGCAGCAGGATCTCCTCCGCGTCGGCATCGTCCGCGGCCATGAAACACAGCTCGCGGCGGATCTGTTTCTGCAACTCCCTGAGCGTCACGTCCAGGGTGTGGCCGACATAGCTGTCGATACCTTCATCGGTCAGATCGGGCAGACCCAGCCGGTTCGGAAACATCGCCGCGCTAAGCCCGTCGATGATCGTGATCAACACCTTGCGCGACGGCAGCTTCGGCGGCTTATTCAGCCGCGCGCGGCTTTCGAGCGAGCGCAAACGCAAGGCGCGCAGTTCGGCGACGAGGCCCTCGATTTCCAGACGGTTTCCGTTCACGTTAATTTCTCCCATGTTTTTTGTCTCGAATGGTTAAGATAAAATCGCGCCGATTTGTCGCCTCGGCGCCTAACCATCACAAAGTTGTGGGCAAAAAAAAGCCAGTGCCCCCTCACGGGAGTCACTGGCTTCCGGTTGTCCGGTCAGCGTGAACTGAATGTGATGGTTAAAGTACTCTAATCGGCTTTGTGCTGTCAAGCCGGCCCGATGCTATCGGTAAAGCGCGACGCGCTATGCCGTCGGGTGTATCCGCTCCGCCGTCGCCAGCAATTCGTCGATGAAAAAGCGGCAGAACTCCGGCAGATACAACTGTTTCAAATACGCGAAGCGGGTCACCGAAGGCGGGATCAGGTGCCCCAGATCGCGCGCGATCAGGTCGTCATCGACCTGCGGCTCGAACGCGGTCGCCGCGATGATGCCGACCCCGAGGCCGATCCGCACATAGGTCTTGATGATGTCCGAATCGGCCGCTTCGAGCGCGATGTCCAGGTTGATATGGCTGCTGGTCAAGGCCTTTTCGATGTTCGAACGCCCGGTATAACCCTTGCTGTAGGTCAGAATCGGATAATCGACCAGCCGCGCCAGCGTGATCTCGCCCTCGGCCAAGGGATGGCCCTTCGGCACGACCACGATATGGTGCCATTCGTAGCACGGCTTGATGATCAGCTTGTCGTCTTCCTCATTCAGTTTTTCGGTACAGATCGCGATGTCGGCCTGATGATGATGCAACAGGTCGATCAGATTGGTCGGCGACGACTGCACGATGTAGACCTTGATGTTCGGGTATTTCTCGCGGAATTTGCGGATCGGCTCCGGCAGGAAATACTTGGCCTGGGTGTGCGTGGTCGCGACATGCAATTCGCCGTTGCGGTTGTGCAAAAAATCTTCCGCGATCGCCTGGATGTTGCGTTTGGACAGGTTGATCAAGGTGACCTCTTCCATGATGCGTTCGCCGAGCGGCGTCAGGCCGACCAGTTTCTTGCCCTGACGCTCGAACACCGGCGCACCGAGTTCGGCTTCCAGCAATTGCAGCTGGCGGCTGACCGCCGACTGCACGACGAACATCTTTTCCGCCGCTTTCGACAGGTTGAAATTGGTCTCCTGCAGGACACGGAGCAGTTCGAGTTGGTTTAGATTCATGCCTTCCTTAACGTTAATTCGGCTATTGATGTTTCAGATGCTTGGCGCCTATGTTCCCTCTCCCTCCGGGAGAGGGTTAGGGTGAGGGGTTTTCAAATGGTTTTTTTGCAATTTACGCTGAATCATTCCCAAAGATAGGCTATTTGATTAAGGAAATTGCCATTTTGATCGCCCTCACCCCGGCCCTCTTCCGTAGGGAGAGGGGGCAAATATTTTCAATTGAACCAATGCGCCTGTCTGATCCGGAGCGCCACCCGGTCGCCCTTGGCGAGCCGCAACGCCTTGAAGCGGTCATTCGGCATTTGCGCATACACGGTTGCGCTCGCCTTGCCTTGTCCCCGCGCCTCCCTGGATAATTCGACCCGGATCGCCGAACCCAGATGCTGCCAGTCCTTCAAGGTGAAAGGCGATGAGGACGCATCGGCATTTTTTTCGATGTCGATGTCGTGCGGGCGCACATGCGCGGTCAATGCCTCGGGATGCTCCAGGATGATGCCGGCGTGTTGCAGCCAGATTTTATCCTCTTTTTCGAGATCGAACACATTGGTCTGACCGATGAACTTCGATACGAAGGCATTGGCCGGATGATCGTAAATCTCGCTCGGCGCGCCTTGCTGCTCGATGCGGCCGTGATTCAGCACGACCACCTGGCTCGCGACCTCCATCGCCTCTTCCTGATCGTGCGTCACGAAGATGCTGGTCACGTTCAGTTCGTGATGCAGGTTTCTGAGCCATTGCCGAAGGTCCTTGCGCACGCTCGCATCGAGCGCGCCGAACGGCTCGTCGAGCAGCAGCACCGACGGCTCGACCGCCAACGCGCGCGCCAGCGCGATCCGTTGGCGCTGGCCGCCGGAAAGCTGGTCCGGGTAGCGGTCGTGCAGCCAATCCAACTGCACCAGTTGCAATAAATCGTGTACTTTCCTGCGGATCATCGCCTCGCCGGGGCGTTCCTTGCGCGGTTTGACGCGGAGGCCGAAGGCGATGTTGTCGAACACGGTCATGTGCCGGAACAAGGCGTAATGTTGAAACACGAAGCCGATGCCGCGGTGGCTGGCATGCTGTTCGGTCTTGTCCTCGCCGCTCAGCAGCACGCGCCCTGAATCCGGCTGTTCCAGGCCGGCGATGATGCGCAACAAGGTGGTCTTGCCGCAGCCGGACGGGCCCAAGAGGGCGACCAGTTCACCTTCCGGGATCTCCAGATTGATGTTGTCCAGCGCGGAAAAATTGCCGAAATTTTTTCTGATGTTCGAAAGTAGGATGCTCATAATATGGATTCAAAATGCAAGGTTAATTCGTAGGCTGGGTTGGAGCTTTGCGGAAACCCGGCAACGCGCATCGAAATGCCGGGTTTCGTTCCTCAACCCGGCCTACCTTTTTATTTATCGCTTTTTCCATTCCAGGAGGCTTTTCAGGATCAAGGTCACGATCGCCAAGCCTGCCAGGATCGAGGCGCTCGCGAAGGCGCCGACGAAGTTGTATTCGTTGTAACTGACTTCGACATGCAGCGGCAAGGTATTGGTCAGGCCGCGGATATGGCCGGAGACGACCGAGACCGCGCCGAACTCGCCCATCGCCCGCGCATTGCAGAGCAAGACGCCGTAGAGAAGCCCCCATTTGATGTTCGGCAGAGTGATCAGGAAAAAGGTCTTCCAGCCGCCGGCGCCGAGTGACAGCGCGGCCTCCTCCTCCTCGCTGCCCATTTCCTGCATCAACGGGATCAATTCACGCGCGACGAAGGGGAAGGTGATGAACAAGGTCGCCAGCACGATGCCCGGCACCGCGAAGATCACCTTCACATCGTGATCGCCTAGCCATGCGCCGAACCAGCCCTGGGCGCCGAACAACAGCACGAAGATCAATCCGGAGATGACCGGCGATACCGAAAACGGCAGATCGATCAGGGTCGTCAGAAAGCTCTTGCCCGGAAATTCGAAGCGGGTGATCGCCCAGGCGGCGGCCACGCCGAAGACCGTGTTCAACGGCACCGTCACCAAGGCGGTCAGCAAGGTCAGTTCGATCGCCGCCCGCGCATCCGGCTGCGTCAGTTCGGACCCGTAGGCTCCCCAGCCTTTCGCGAAGGCCTCGACGAGCACGACCGCGAGCGGCAGGCATAAAAACAGAAAGATGAAACCGACCGACACCGCGACCAGGCCCCATTGGACCCAGGGCGTATCGCCAATCGCGGCCTGGCGGCGCGGGGCTTGATCGATCGCTTCGGAAACAGTTATCGTATTCATCGACCTAGACTCCTAGAGTTGTCCCGAGCGCTTCCGCACCCAGTATTGCAGTAAGTTGATCACGAACAGCAGCAAGAACGAAATGACCAGCAAGGTCAGCGCAATCGCGGTCGCGCCGGCGTATTCGTACTGCTCCAGCTTGGTGATGATCATCAGCGGCACGATTTCGGAGACATAAGGCAGATTGCCGGCGATGAAGATCACCGAGCCGTATTCGCCGATACCGCGCGCGAACGCCAAGGCGAAACCGGTCAGCAAGGCCGGAAACACATTCGGAAAGATCACCTTCAAGAACACCTGCAGGCGGGTCGCGCCCAAGGTCGAGGCCGCCTCCTCCATCGTCGTGTCGAATTCCTGCAGCACCGGTTGCACGGTCCTGACCACGAACGGCAGCGCGATGAAGATCAGCGCGACCACGATGCCGAGCGGCGTATAGGCAATCTTGATCCCGAACGACGCCATGAGCCATTTGCCGAGAAATCCGCCCGGCTGGTAGATCGTCGCCAGCACGATGCCGGCCACCGCGGTCGGCAATGCGAACGGCAGATCGATCAGCGCATCGAGCACGCGCTTGCCGGGAAACGGATAGCGGACGAAGGTCCAGGCGATGATGAAGCCGAAGAAGCTCGCGATTGCGGCCGCGATCAGCGACGTCGCGAAACTGACCCGGAACGAAGCCAGCACCCGCTTGTTCAGGATGATGGCCAGGTATTCGTCCCAGCTCAGGAACAGGCTTTTGAAGACCAGCGTGCTGAGCGGAATCAGCACGACAAGCCCCAAATAGAACAGGGTAAAGCCGAGGGCCGGACGTTTACCCGGCAGGATATGACTTTGTCTCATGAGTTTTACGCTTTGGTGGTGGTGAGCATAAAGGGGTATTCCGATTGCCACGCGCCGCGTGGAAACCTTAATGGGAAATCGAGTGGGTCCGGTTAACTCAGCACATCCCGACACTCCCGGCTTCTGCTAAAAAAAGCGCTGAAGGCCTCCATCCCGGATACATTCAACGCAAACCACGAGAGACATTCCCCGTGGGTTTGACCTGATCGATGACTCCGCACCGATTTTTGAGGAGGTCCTTTAACGCCGGAAGCCTATTTTTCAAAGCGCTCCGACGCATGTAACCCAGCTACGCGGACTGCCTTGTCTAGCCATGTTGACGGCAATCTGCGTCCCAGGGTTTATTGTTCGTATATTTGATCGAAGATGCCGTTATCGTCGAAATGCACTTCCTGCACATCATCCCAGCTGCCGAACACGTCGTTCACCTTGAACAGTTCCAGTTTCGGGAAACGCGCAACATCGGCAGGGTCCGCATAGCTGGGCTCGCTCGGACGGTAAAAATGCTTGGCCGCCAATTTTTGCCCGGTCGGCGAATAGAGGAATTGCAGATAGGCTTCCGCCAGGTCGCGGGTCTTGTGTTTGTCGACGATGCCGTCGACGATCGTGGCCGGCGTTTCGGCCAGAATGCTGCTCGGCGGCGCCACGATGTCGACCTTGCCTTCGCCCAGTTCCTTGATCGCGAGGTACGCCTCGTTTTCCCAGGTCAGCAGCACGTCGCCGATTTCGCGCTGCAGGAAGGTCGTGGTCGCGCCGCGCGCCCCCGAATCGAGCACCGGCACGTTTTTGTACAGCTTCTTCACGAAGTCCTTGGCGGCGTCCTTGCTGCCGTATTTCTTTTCGGCGAACGCCCAGGCCGCCAGATAGTTGTAACGCGCGCCGCCCGAGGTTTTCGGATTCGGCGTCACGACCGAGACGCCGTCCTTGACCAAGTCGTCCCAGTTCTTGATGTTTTTCGGATTGCCCTTGCGCACCAGAAAAACGATCGTCGAGGTATAAG
>Ga0207968_100306_pt1 | contig 19888 bp, 14 predicted proteins | sample LakWasMet21_HOW5_2_FD_183867 | JGI IMG/M metagenome (GOLD analysis project Ga0207968, IMG submission 183867) | Freshwater sediment methanotrophic microbial communities from Lake Washington under simulated oxygen tension - Sediment Metagenome... | ecosystem: Environmental > Aquatic > Freshwater >...
ACGGAAGCATGAACCAGTTTATCCCAAGGCGCTGCGACGCGATGCGCCGTCCAGCCTTGCAGTTCCGCCATGAATAAAATCGCCATTAGACACAGCGCGAAACTCAAGCTGAACATACGCCAACAGGTAAATTTCTTATACATAGTCATATTGCTTTGCCCAAATATTCTTGCCTGCTGGGGCATGCTGCCCCGTCCGCAGAGTTTCCGCACGCTAGGAGTATCGGCAGCCCCTAAACGGTGGGGACGGGATTGCAAATCCCGTCCCGCCGGGGGTTGTTTTAACGAAATAAAGCATCGGGCATCAATAAACCGCTCTTGGATTGCTTTGTTGTGATGCGCTTTATGAAGTTAAACTCATTAAAAACTCATCAAAATTCTGCAATATCGCTTCCTTACGCAGCATCTCCAAAGCATATTGTCTGGCCTTCATATTGACACGTGGTCGACCCGCTTTCGCGTCATTGAGCATAGTCTTCAAAGACGCAAGAAATTGCTCTAAATTTTCGGGCTCGACACGCTCGGCGATGCCGGGGTATTGCTCGCATAATAGGCCTAACTCGGTTTCCGCTTCAGCGGTAATCAGTGCATAACCGCCGGCGGCCAATATGGTGGTCAGTTTGGACGGCAGCACCGCATCGGCGGCGCCTTTCTTTTGGATCACCAGATGCACGTCGGCCAAAGCCATCAGTGCGGGCAAATCCTCATAAGGCTGCAACGATTCAAAACGTATATTGCGCAGATCAAGCTGTTTTGCCTGTTCAATTAATGTTTGTTTTTCAACGCCTTCGCCAAGGACTAAAAACAAGACATCCGGCACAGAGGATAAGTGTTTGGCCGCCTGCAGCAATAACTCCAGCCCTTGCTTTTTACCCAGATTGCCTGAATATAAAACAATTTGCGATGAATCCGACAGCGCCCAGCGCCGACGAAAACCTGAAGCATCCACGTCAGGCTTGATGAAATCGGTATCCACCCAATTTGGGAAAAAATACAACGGTACAGATTGGCGGGTTTTGCTTGCGGCCCTAGCCAGCATCGACTGCGAAATTGAACTTACCGCGCTAAAGCGGCGCATGAAAAAGCTCTCGACCCCTTGACAAATAGACGCCTTTAAGCGTCCATTTTTCGCCAGCCCCAACCCTAGCATTGCATCCAACTCGAAATCCTGAATATGCAAAAGGCTTTTGGCACCGGTCATTCTACTCAGTAGTAATGCGACTGGCACACAAAAAAATGTTGGCTCAACCGTGATGATCACATCGGGTTTCCAGCGCCATTGGCTCAACACAGCGGGCAAACTGGTCAGCGCAAAACTGCATAAATGCAATAAACGCGTTAACGTTGACGGCTGTTTGGGTACGAACAGCGGACAACGAAGCACTTTGACACCATCCAGTTGCTCGCGCCGATAACCCTTACACGAGTAGCCATTACCAATGCGCCATTCGGGGTAATAGGGAGGAGCGCAAATCACCCTAACTTCATGACTTCTTGCCACCAGCCAGTCGCACATTTCACCGGAATATTTACCGATACCGGTCAATTCTGGCGCGTAATTGATTCCATAAAGCAGGATTTTCATTATTTTTAAATAGAAGATTGATTCGATCAGCCGTTACCGAACAAAAATGAGAAAAATTGATTTATCGAATCAAGATTCGATACCAAATCAACTCAAATTATTTGCACTACCCCGAATTTAAGATGCAAATTTCTCAGTTTTTCCATAGCTTTAATATGGGCGGCATGCACTTTTCATTAAGACCAAGTTCTTTCAAGTCCAATTGAAAATCATCAAGATTTTGCCGCGAATTAGTAGGCATTTGCTTAAGGAAGATACCTTCCCCTGCAACAAGATTATTTTCTTTTAAAATTGCTCCCTCAGCTTTCTTATCAATATCAAAAATAACCCCATCAACAACTAGGTTACAACGAGCGATATTATACTTTGGCGCTCCAATATCGTCTTCACGAATGTTTGCCAGATGTAAATAACGATCGGAGTATGGTGGGTGATTGTAAGGAACGGCGTCTAAACGTTGTTTCAAAGACTCATTAAATTTCTCCCCACGTGCTTCAATACGAATAGCTGGCGAACTATTGAAAAATAGATTATGCTCAATTACGTTATCGCGCCCACCACCGATTAACACAGGACGAGGCGCCCGTGCAAAGACGTTGCCACTCACAGTAATACCACTAGCTTGATCATCTAGATAGACCCCCATCGTCCATGCGTTGCCTTGCTGATTAGGACCAATATCGATATCATGAATAAAATTATTGGCAATCACGGTACCCCGTGCCGTCCAGTCACGTCCCGTATAAATAGCTCCGGCATCATTTGTTGCCTGAACAACATGTGAAATTTCATTATGCGCTATCAAATGGTCATTTCCACTGAAAATAATGGCGCTATGTGGTGCATTCGACAAAACATTTTTCTCGACTCGATTCCCCACACCCTCTATCACTACGGCTGGTCTATACGTACTCGATAATCTACTGAAGTAACGTATTTGGGAGTCTTCCACAAATAAATTCGCTGGTTTAAGTAGTTTCCGATCTCCGCCTTGCAGCACCACTCCACCTTCGCCGATTTGCTCTATAATCATATGTCGCAAACCACTATCTGAACTATCCGAAAACACAGCGGCACGATTCCCGATATTGCGAATAGTACTGTGCTCTACCACTACATTCCTGCTATTTCTGACTTTTATAGCATCCCCCCTGGACATCTCAAAAGTAAGGTTTGAAATACGCACATTCTGTGAATCATCAATCTGTAATAAAGAATCTTGCACTGAAATTTCCACATCCCCCTCTCGAACAGTCCCGGGTGGCCATAGGTATAATATCCTGGCCTTGCTATCAAAATACCATTCGCCCGGTTCATCCAGCTCAGACAATGCTCCTAAAATCCGTATGCGTTGACCGCGTTTTGTGCCAAACTTCGGCCCATTTCCAAACAAAACTAATTCGTTTTTGCCTTGATCCAATAACCCAACAGAATAAGACTCTTCAGCCCAGTCGAAGCCGAAGAAGCCAATTACAATTAAGTTATTTTCGCCAATCCAATCTGTAACCTTACGCCCTTCAACACCAAAGTGCTTAGCAGCATCTCCCTCAAGCATTTGTTTCGCCGTCTTTATTTTTCCAAATCCCTGATTTGGCCACCTCGCCAGATGCATTGGTTGACCACGAAAAAAAACCTCCAAAGGCACGGGCACAATTGGCTTGGCAAATCCGCGTTCAACAGGCTCTCCCAATTTCAGTCCTTGCAATTCGGTTAATCTAACGGCAAGGATATTTTGCTTAGCTTGGTTAGGCAATTTAGTATGTACTAGGGATTCATCAACGCGATGAAATCCCTTTGCTACCTGCGCACCCGAAATGACAGCCTCTCCATTTTCTGGCCCTATAATGGATAGATAACTCTGTGTATTGGAACCATTGCCCCAACCGATATGTAAAGTTGACGGAACTCTATAGATACCAGGTGTGAGTTCAACACGAACACTTACACCCGCGTCATTCCAGTTCTTCTTGCCGATCATATTGATCGCTTGCTCTAACGTCAGTCTTTCTGTACAGTGGCCTAGCGCAGAATTATCACAATGGACGAGGGAATCTCTTCCCAATGGAGATACTAATAACCTCCATTCAGGTGCCTCAGCTATGGAATAATTACAGATAGTGACTAACCTCAAAAATAATAGAAAATTTATCTGTATCAACCGTGGTTTCAAAAATTACCTCCCAAATAGGGTTGACGGGAGAACCCCATCATGAAAATAAATGCTAGTTCTCCCATCCTTCCGCTACCCAAAAAACTCAACCACCGCCCGCCATGTAGCTAGTAGGTCGCCGCCGTTACCATCGGCACCTTATGCCCTTGCATAGTTAGTCATTCCCACATCTCACATGAATACTTGCTAGCCGAAGACTCAAGCGACTATGATGTCATTGCTCAGGATCTGTATATGTCGCCGTTTAAACGATGTTTGATTGGTTTTGCAGGACTACCCACGCACACCATCATAGGCGGCAAATTATGAAACACTGAACTACGCGCCCCCACGACTGCACCCTCACCGATGACTACACCCGGCGCAACGAATACATCCGTTGCCAACCACGCTTGAGATTTAATACAAATTTTTTGATCATAAATCGGGAAATCTGGCTGCATATAATCATGACTAGCCGCACACAAATAAGACCGCTGCGAGACCACCACATCATCTCCAATTTCAATTTCGCCAAGACTATATAATACTACGTCATCCCCAATCCAGGCGGAATTGCCGATGGACACTTTCCATGGATAAGTTACTTTAACCGAAGATCGCAACAATACATCCTTGCCAACTTTAGCTCCGAAAAACTTCAATAACCAACGTCGCCAACCAAACATGAACTGAGGGGAACATCCAAACAACGTTGTTTGAACTAACCACCACAGCTGTACAACTACAGCTGTACGACCTCGAAAACCAGAGGGTAGACGAAAAAGATTCAGTTTCTGAACTTGTCTTTCAGGTTCAATCATAACTTTATTCCATGCTCTTCTAGCAGCACCTTCTTAATCTTTTGTGCGTCTCCAGCACACTTTTCTTCAATCTCCATAACCTTAATATCTACCAACAATCGATACCAAAATCCTTGCATGAAATGCCACAAAAATCCTTTGACACCATCCAAGAATCCAAGCCGGATAAAATAACGATAAAAAAAATAGGCCCCGGCACGTAAGCCAATCGGCAAACGAGAATACACTTCATCTTTTATCAGCCTTTTCCATTTGGCCTGGGGATCATTGGCAAGCTTAATAGAGTCATCTCTTTCTAACAAAAAATATTTGTTGTTAAGCAGATCAACCATTTCACGTGAAGCATAAATGTTGTGCTTGTTAATCCAAAAAGTTATTCCTTTTATGTTGTCATCAACTAAGTTTCCCTTGAGCATTATTGTTTTTGAATCTTGAGGTAATACGATATGCTCATCCATCCAACGTTGCTCGATACGGCCCTTGCCATTACGCCAGATACGCAACAGAATATGCGGATAAAACCCTCCGTAACGAATCCATTTACCATAGAAAAAAACCTTGCGGCGAATGTAAATACCGTCAACATCAAAAGCAATATTAGGGAGAACCTTAATCAATTCCTGCTGCAACTCCGCCTCAAGATATTCGTCCGCGTCCATCCGCATTACCCATGCAGTATCAGTACCGCTGTTATCCAGTCCCCACTGAAATTGATCCGCATAATTTTTCCACTTACGCTGTATTACCTCAGCACCCAATGATTGCGCAATTTCGACAGTGCGATCAGAAGAGAATGAATCGACGATAAAAATGTTTGATGCAATAGGCAGCAGGGACTTAATACAGCGCTCAATATGAATTTCTTCATTGTGCGTAAGGATAATAACGGTTAAACTTGGATTTAGTACTTCAAAGTTCATAACTAATTATCGCTCCAAGAAAATTAATCATTTTTAAATCCACGTTTTCCGTGAATATCTAATTGCTTGATGCAAGGAAGGTGTAATTTTTTTAACCGACCGGCCAATGACATGCAGAAGCCAAATCATAGCACAAACCACCACCGGATAATGCAGGATTCTTCTGCGTATAAAATATTGATCTTTTCTCCCCTGCTTAATATTTTTCCCAGAAAGACCACCATGTTCAAATATACAAATAGCATTTGACAAGTATTCTATGCTGGCCCCGCCACTAATTAATGCAGCAGTAAAACCATAATCCGCCCCGATGGGATAGGAGAGAAGGTATCGATGCTGGCCAACTAAGCTTCTATTATAGAACATCGCTTGATGGTGCGTGAACATCCCATACCAAAGATACTTGTGATTGCGTGCAGGTTTATAAGCCAAAGAACCATCAGTGCCACGCTCTAATGAATCGCCATAAATAAAGTCTGGCATACGGTCAGAGGATAATTTCCCCGAAACTTTTTGTAACACGTCTGAGGCAGCAAACTCATCTCCTGAATTCAAAAACAGCAAATACATGCCGCTAGCTTTCTCAATGCCTTTATTCATTGCATCATATAAGCCCTTGTCAGGTTCAGACATCCACCTGCACTCTCCAGCATGCAACTGCTCTAGGTACTGTTGCGTCCCATCCCTAGATGCACCATCAATCACGATCCATTCAAAGTCAGAAAATGTCTGCTCAAAAATGCTTCGATGGGTACGAAGAAGACCTTGCTTGTCGTTCAGGCATATAGTAATTATTGAAAATAGGGCTTGATGTTGCTGAGACTGGTTTAAGATCATAAATAATTCATTGGCTTAATTAGAAACCTAATACGAGTTTCTTTCTGGTGCTAATCGTTGGCTTATTTAACTTTACCAAAAACCTTCGAAGTTGTAATGCAAACATGCCTATAGGAAGACCAGTGATAATAGATGAACTAATATACCCAACTCTAGTACATAATATTGGGACGTCATATACGATTAACGTTAAGGCAGAAAATCCCAAAAATATTCTTAAATAAGGATTATCTTCTTTTATAAATAAACTTATAACAATGGCAAGCAAAGCTTGAGGGCGAAGGCCTGATTCATTTTCCCAAACAATTAAAGCATATGACATCTTACCTAATACTGGTAAACCTTGAGTCAAAGCAAGCACTTCCTTAAATATTGATCCTCCGTCCTGAGCAAAAGCAAAATAACCGGCAAGGACCACAACCAATTTGAGTGAAAAAAGTGGAATAGTTTTAAACAACAATGTAAGAGGAAGAAAAATAATGTTTGTGAGATGAATCAAACAAGAAAGCATAACAAGTACAAAAGCCTTTGTTCTATTTACAAATGTTTTTCTCATCCCAAACCAATACAAAAGTGCAATCAATAATAATAATGTAGCTAACGACTGACGAAATAGGTGAACAATTAAATTTACATCTAAGAAAAGCATAACAAACAGCAATACGATAGGTCTACAGTGAAGAGTTCGCAGTAATGGATAAAATAATATTAGAAATGTAAAAACAAAAAAGAATGCAAACACTGGCTCACTGGCATCTGGAAAGACTCTGGATAAAAGCCAATAGACTGATGGAAGTATAATTTCACCATCCTCATAATCCCCCCAATGAAATCCATCCATAACTAGATGACCTCCAGCTATAAGATTGTAATTGATTACATTACCTGCCAAATCGACTGAGGACAAAACTATTTCATCTTGAGATTTTGCGAGCAATATCAACCCACAAGCAGTATACTCAAGCAAGCCAAATTGTTTAATCAAAAAAAATCCGGCAATTAAGGCAAGAAATATTGCTAAATTTGCGTTAATGAGCGCAAATATGGCGCAAATAGAAAAAAAGGCCGCAATAGCAATACGTTTTGATTGGTTTTCCATGCAAAAAAATTTTGTTTACCTTTTAGAATTGTCCACCATCATAGGATTTGGAGGAAAGATTATTATCACTGCCATCACTTCAACTAATACACTATTTTTACTTACCGATGATTTTTTTAAAAATGTTATCCAAATTAATTCATTAGCGATAAATCAGACGACATCCAAGCTTCAGCAGAGAAATTACGACTGACACTGTTAACTATCAATGCCTGCGACATTGGATTGTAAGTCGATTACCATTAAAGCGACGACAAATTGAATTTACAACTCGAAATTCCACACAAGCAATGCAATTAATATATTTTTAAGACCCCATACCCATTCTATTAGAGGGCTTCTATATTCGCAATAGAACAGGATAATTTACCTTTAGGTAACCTCGTCAGACAACACAGAATCATCTTAGGTGATTTATTAAGCCTTTTAGCTTTAGAAGCCCATAACAAAAAACAATATAATGAATTGACCGAATATTTTTCTTGATTAAATAAAAGGAAGATTTATGATCCTTCTCAACAAAAAATTTAGTATAAACAGTAGAAGCAACATGCTCACCTAATGAAAGCCTTTCATAAAATCCTTTCCCTGTAAAATCTACTTTCGACGCGAATTCTTTGTTGATATCCATTTTATTAGTACTAAGACTAGAATGCTTTCTACAATATTCAAACACCACACTTGGCGAATAGGCAATCCTAAAATTTTTTATTAACCGAATACTGAATTCTAAATCCTCAAATTTACTCAGTTGCTCGTCAAAAAAACCAACAGTCTCAAAACAGTCGCGACGTACAAGCATATTACCTGTACGCAAATAAATATTTCTAAAGTAATGTTCTTTTAATGGATCTTCAACCATCCCAATAAACTTACCTTTGCAGTAATTAAACGTTTTACGATGTTCGTCCTTGTAAATAAAATTAGCAGTAACAACATTTGCTTCCGGGTATTCGTTTACAAGATCAAGTAACTCTCGCAAACAATTATCCAAGATAACATCATCAGCATCAAGAAAAAAAACATATTGACCGGTCGCATTTATGACGCCAGCATTCCTTGCCGATGAAACTCCAGCATTATTCTTTTTTATTAATTTTATTCTTTCATCATTAATGCTTTGCACTACTGATAAACTTGCGTCACTAGAACCATCATCTACAATTACTATTTCAAAATCCCTGAAAGACTGTGATAATACAGAATATATCGTCTCCTTTATACTAGATTCCTTATTATATAGAGGTATAACCACAGAAATTTTGCACATAAGATAAAATATAAATAATATTAATTTTTAATACTTGAAAGCAAATATTGCTTTGACACTTCCCTAAAGTTAAATAATTCTTTGTTTATAACGTCAAAGTTTATTTTTTCATGTATCAATTCTTTTGTAATTTGATCAAACCTGAATATTAATCTATGCCTCATATCAATCATGTTTAGCAAAGAAATAAACCTATCAATACCTCTCTTCTCATTTCCTATCGCGATAAATGGCTTTTCAAATATTAAAGAAAAAACAACGCCGTGAAATGAATCAGTAATAATATACTCACAATCATTGAATCCAGATATCCATTCTTCTACAGAAGGATATATGCATTTATGAATTTTGAATAAATTCTTTATCGTAAATGATTTTTCAACATTAACAGAAAAAGCAGGAAGATTCAATTCAGCAGAAACATAATTTAAGATAGCATTTTTTTGTTCATTTACATCAAGGAAATAAGTAAGAATCCCATTATGATTTTTATTCTTATTACTTCCTATTATGTTAATATAATCTTTCTTATCAAGCAATAAAGTAGGATCTAATACATGAGTAACGTTATTTATACCAAAAATATCATTACACATACTGACTCCTGATTTTTCTCTAACTGAGATTGCCGAAAAATCTTGAAGGAGTTCTTTTACGTTATTAGTAATGCTAGCTGGAAAATTCCATTCATCATTACCAAACGAAGCAGCATATGATATTTTTTTTATATTTTTATTACTTACAAACCCCAAAAAATAATCCTTATACATATCTATTACATAATCAAGCCTCCATACTTGATCACTACCAACTATGACAACATCTATATCTAGTCTATTAATACAATCTAATTCTTCTGTGCTCTCAATTTTTTTAGTTAATGGCTTAATATGTTTTTTAATAAAGTTATTTATATTGTATGCAATTATTGGTTGAAACACAGCTCCATTTAAAAAACCGCCTGGACTGAATTTCATTTTATTGAAACCACGATTTATGACTAGTACCTCATGACCCTTATTTTTTAAGTAGCCATGCAAAGCATACAATTGTAATATTCCACCAATATTTTTGTGCAGAGGCAGCGTAAGAATAGCAATATTCATTTCAAATTAATCAGTAAATTGACGTTGTTTATTAAAAACACCTCAAAAGCGCATCTTATTTAGTAATTTATTAACTATCGCTTTTTGATAATGATTTAGTTTCGTTACTTTTGCCAATATGAACAGACTCTTGTTCATTTGCATATCAAATGACTTAGCGTCCTTCGTGTTTTTCCAAACTTCAAGACTCATTTTCCGTATCCTCATTCGACAGAATTGTACAATCTTGAATAAAAATGTTAGTGAGCTGCTTTTTATAAAACGTTTTGGTGGAATTAGCTGACCTCTTTCATTAGCCAAGTTAATTCTGTATGGTAAACCTGTATGTCTGTGATTATAAGCTCCTTGCTGCGCAGAGATAAATTTGCTTAAAGAAATTTCTTCCAAATATATTTGGCCAGATTTAACTCCTTCTTTAATAACTTTTTCAGCCATCGCAGAACGTGTCACAACTACATTTGTCCCTTTTCCGTCTTTTATAAATGGTTCTAACCATGCATCCCCAAGAGAGATATCAGCTAACTCTGTAGCAACATCATCACAAAAATCACAGGCATTAGATTTAAAAAGACCTGTTCCCCACATGTCGCCAACAGTTTGCATCTTTATGGTTCTTTCCTTGCTATCTATATTACTAATACATCCAAAAGAATAATCAAGTGCTGTGCTTTTCTGATCTTTAATTCGAAATTCTGGATTATAGCATTGTCCATCGGGCACCCCTACTTTATCAGATAAATATTCAGTAAAGAATCTGCTTTTAACTCCACCACAAATGATCCCCACTAAAAAAGGGATTTTCACTTTTAATCCTGGATCTGAATACTGAGCAAGTCTTATGGCCTTGATAAAACAAGCAACTCCTACGACAGCAACACCACCATCTAACTCATCAATTTTAGAAAATACGTTTGATAAGGTTACAGGGTAATATTTAGTTTTTGATGTCGACAATAATTCTTGTTTGTTATTACTGATTGAATATTCATAATGCACCCCTGGAACTTGGGACTCTTTAACAGAAAAGATATGCTGTACGACACCTCTTTCAAGCAACTCAGCTAACACGAATGTAGCCAAACCTCCTGAAGAAGACGTTAAACGGTATTCTTCAGCATATCCAGCATAAATACCGTGATATTTACCTATTTGAGGGTGTAACAAAGCCGCATCTTTTAGAAAGATATCTGCCAATTCATTTTCAGTTTTAGTTTCCTGTGCTGGAAATGGATTAAATGGGCAAACAGACAAGCAAGATCCGCCACCAGAGCAAAAACCAGAAAGAATAGGAACAAGAAATCCATATTCATTTAAACTCATTTCAATAGCTTTATCTTGGCATTTATATGTGCATAAACCACATCCAATACAGAGATCATTATTAACAACAAAATCTATTACTTTTGACATATTGCTATTATTTACTTGCATAATTTATCCACAGACTTCAGAAATAACAAGCACTTCCATCTCTATTTACTTTTAACTGAAATATTTCGGACTTTATTTTTAATAAAAACCCGCTCTTCTTTACTTAGCCCCAGGCAGTATATAGCAATCATAACCGATAGAATAGAAGATATACACACAGCAAATACCTGAACCAATTCTTGATTAAGACTATATTTTGCAATCAAAGAAAAACCAGTTACTTCCTGAATTGCGCCATGCTTTACTAAATAAAGAAAAATGACCGACAACACAGCAACTAGAAAGACCCGAGCTATCACGACGCGTGTAAATCTTATAATAGACAAACCCACCAAAGGAGCTATGATTAAAAGCCTTGTAAATAGAGCAATAATTGAAATAGATATACCAATATAAAAAGTTATTTGTGGAGGGTACCCATTTCTTAAAAACTCATATGAAACAGGAAGATTTAATAACAATACCCCACCTACAATTGATTGGTATTTCTTTATTTTTCCAGTTGCCTGAGCCGCAGTCATCAACGGGCCAGAGATACAATCAATTAATGTATTTATTAATACCAACCTACAAAATACAATTGTATACTCAGGAACAACCTTCAACCACCATTTAATAATGGCTTCAGCCTCCATCATTATTGGTAAAGTAATAAAAAAAAGCAAAAAAAACGAATACTTTGCTCCTTGAAATATCAGTAAATGCATATACTTCCTATCATTAGCTGCATAGGATTTAATAATTTGTGGATTCATAGCCATTTGGAAATTGCTGACAAATCCACTCACGGCAGAATTGACTTGATATGCTATTCCTCTGGCTGAATTTACAACCGGACCAAAAAAAATATTCAACAATATATTTACACCCTGACCCATTGCTACAGCAGCTATATTGCCAAAAAGATTCCAACCCGCATAATTCATCATGACTCTATATAATGATTTATCCCAAAAAAACAAATAACTGGATTCTGGAAAATTACGCTTGCAATAGATTTTATATATTAGCCATAATAAAATAGACACGCAGAATAATAAAACACTATACATCCTTAACTTATCACATCCAAACCAGGCAAGAGCAAACACGACACCTAACTTTAATACTACTTCCACTATACTTACATAGGCATATAAATTCATTCGCTCGTGCGCAATAATAATTGCATTATATGGCACACCGATTACAGTAAAAACAAATGATAATATAGAAAATTGATATACCCAATTAGCCGCACCCATCCGCTCTACGGGGATATTCAACTTAGCATTCAAAAACCAAAGTCCAATAGTTTCAGAAAATATTATAATTGCAACAGCAATGATTCCATGAATATTGACACTCATGCTAAACAACTTTCTTAGTCGCTCACAATCATTTTTCCCTAATTCATAAGAAAGAAATCGTTGTGTCGCGGAAGACATAGCTGAGTTAAAAAAAGAAAACATAGCCACTATACCGCCCACGACGTTGAAAATACCAAAATCATCTATTCCCAGCGTCTTTAATATGACTCGAGAAGTATATAATGATACTCCCAACGTAAGAAGCATACGAAAATATAAAAGTATGGTATTTTTGGCGATGCGTCTCTTGGACATTCAATATCTTGTTATTTTAAGTAATTTGCAGATTAATGACGATCTAGCTATTCAGTTTTAAAACTTCTTACATTTAAGCTTTTTTGAAGTCCCAACCATTGATTACCTTTTTTGTCGACCAGGCTTTTACAGTTGTTTCGTGCCTTGTTACGTACACTGTAACATTGCAATTTAATGTGTGTGCGTTAAAACAAATACATGCGTGTTGTTTGAAGAAACCTAAGCGAAGTCCATTTGTACCGGAAAAAACTCTCTTTATCTCAACTTTTTCTCCCGGAAATTAGGATTTCGTGCAGGCTATGTATAACATGCTGACGTCAGCGGAAGCGCTTTATTTCTTTTCCCTTTATGAATCTGTGTATTGACTTTAAATTTTGCTCAATTGCTTCCTAACTTATATCCGCAGTCTTCTACGAGAATTTTGTTGCGCTTTTTAATACAATTAGTTTATTCAATTAGTTGCCGTCATATCAAATTTAAATATTGCATACCCTGTAAGCATTCTCATACCATGACACACTAGCGGCAAAAGCAATAGTTCATTTACAAGGCTTCGACGAACCAAATCTATATGTGGCTATTCAAAGTGCAATGTCTAAAAAGTTTCTGATCAAGCATACCCTTTGCAATTGACTCGCACACTTGAGCAAAATTAGCATTAGACACTATTTGTTTTACATCAAATGTGTTTACGTGATCTTTTTTATCCATTATCCAAGTTTGTTCCATGGCTTGTAATACGAACTGGTGACCTGTGTCCTGTAAGTTTGACCAGCCATTTAGCCCCAATATTGCTACGCCGTATTGAATAGTCTGTTCCCACGGACCCAAATGCACAACCCGTTCCATCCCGCCTGTCTGCTCGTTATCGAATTGTTGTAATACAAATTTACTCAGCACCAATCGATTCCAGAGATAGGGCCAAGAGGGCGTTAGGAGCAAACCACGGCGAGCATAGTTTAGTGCTTCAAGTTCATTATCATGCCAAGCTAGCTCCTGGATAAGAGGATCTTTACGGAATTCCAGTGAGTCTAATTTTTGGTGAAAAGCTTCCGCCAGTTCAAAATATCGCGCATAAGCGGGGCGCAGTTCCAGAGTTCGTTCCAGATGCTGACGCGCCTGGCGCCATTGTTTTGCATTTTTGTTGGACGAGTCTTTTTTCACCGTATCCAGGTGATGGCTAACTTGTGTCGAGTAAATGTCCGCCAAAGACCAACGCAGGGCGATATTGGCTAGGAGGAGCAATCCCAAAATAGCCGGCACATACAAGACTGCCCGTAACGCCGGCATGGATACGAAATGGCGAACAACGGTCATGCCAGCATTGCCTCGGCATTACCGCTGAACAGAGCCTGTACCTTATCGGCGCCGATGACCGGCAATAGCGCATCCCGCGCGGCTTTCAGGGTTGGCCGGCGCTTATGCATATTATGCGCATCGGTCGCAATCAGGGTGGCCATACCCTTCCGAATGAATGCAAGCGCCACTTTTTGCGAGACTTCGCCAAACAATCCGGTCACCGAATCCGCAGTAATTTGCAACAGACAGCCTTGATTAACAAAGGGGGTGATCTTTTCCGGCTGGCGCATCACGCTCTGGTTGCGCTCCGGATGCGCAATGACCGGAAGAATGTCGCGCTCAATCAGCCAGTTGATCAGCCTGTCCGCGCCGACCGGAATCTGGTCGTGGGGGAATTCCAACAATATCAGCCTCATGCCCTGCCAGCGGCCGAGAAACGGGATTTTGCCCTGACCAATCATGCTAGGCAACTCGGCGCACACCCGCACTTCGGCCGCCATGCCGATCTGCAACGGGATATTCTCCGCAGCCAATTGTTTTTGGAACGCTTCGAATATGCGCTGGATGTTTTCGACTTCGTTATCGTAGCACCCTGGCTGAATATGCGGGGTGAGCACACAGCGGCGGGTTCCTTGTTCAACCGCAAAACGCGCCATTTCCAATGATTGCTCCATGGTTTTGGGGCCGTCGTCGATGCCGGGCAACATGTGGCAGTGTAGATCGATCATAGGTTAGGGGTAATTGTCCGGCAGATTAAATGTTGGGGGTGGATGTTATCAAGCTCTCGTTACAATAGAGCGATTTATGCGATTTTTTAGAAAGAAGACAACCTTAGCCGAGTGCCAAAATACCGCTTGCTGAGCGGAGTCGAAGCTAACTGTTGACTTCGGCTCCGCTCAGCCAACGGCAGAAACCTTAATTTGGATAGGCTCATTTCCGTAAACTGCCCATTCCCTCACCCCAACGCCATTATATTAAGGAAAAAACCTTATCCCATTCTGAAGAATGCTACGTTAAGGAGGTCAAAATAAAGTATTTTCCCTTATTTTATTCCCCTCACCCCGACCCTCTCGGCAATAGCTCCCTGCAATGCCCTACCTCCTGCATCCATACAGTCATCCCGAAGGGAAAGGGAGATAACCGCCTTAACTTAATGGCAGTGAACCAGGAGGTTGGGAACCAGCGCAAAGCTATTTAGGATTCCGTCAAAAATAACTTCCCTAAATGCTGTCACCCGTTCGTGCTGAGTTCGTCGAAGCATGAACGGGTGACACAGCATGACCCGGGAAGTTTCCGTCCATCCTTCGACAAGCTCAGGACGAACGGAAAATTTTATCGGGAAGTTATTTATGACCATATCCTTAGAAAAAGTGTCGAACTACACCCGCCACTCCATGCCATTGTGTTAAGAAAAGTCCCTTCTCCCTTGAGGGAGAAGGTTAGGATGAGGGGGAGTCAAATAAGGCAAATTTCCTTAATTTTGCTTCTCCTCACCCTCCCTCTCGGCAATAGCTCCCTGCAATGCTCTCGATCGCTGTTCCGTACGCGATTCTACCTCCCACCTCCTTGTGGTCGTACCTTCTGCATCACTGCCATTAAGTTAAGCCAATCATGGTAAGAAGTTAAGCCGTTCGTGGTGAGCTTGTCGAACCATGAACGGCTTAACTTCTGGGCTTCGGATGATTCCGTTCACCCTTCGACAAGCTCAGGGCGAACGGAATCATCCTTAACTTAATGGCAGTGACCTTCTGCATCCATACAGTCGTCCATCAGGAGAGGGTGAAAGCATCAAGAGGAACTGGTTTCATCGGTGCCATACGCCGTTTGGTAATAGTAATAACCACTGTATTCACCATGCCCGTAACGCTTGCTTTTTTCGACATCCATTTGAGTCAGTACGATGCCCGCCAGTGGCGCGCCAAACCGCTCGAGCGTTCTGAGTCCATCTTTCACTGCCTTGATCGATGTTGAATCAGCCTTCACCGCATAGATGACAGAGCGCACGTGTTGCGCCAGCCATTGCGCATCGCTGACCGCATGCACCGGCGGCGAGTCGATCAGAATCAGGCTGTAGCGCTTTTCCAGTTCTTCCAATAATTCGGCAAATGCCCTAGATGCCAGCAATTCCAGCGGATTAGGCGGCGGCATACCGGCCGGCAATACATCCAAAGCCAATCCAGGCACCGCATGCAAACATTCTTCCAGTTTGGCGTGAAGCGCCAAAGCATGAGTCAACCCTGGTGCTTTGGGCGGGAGTTGAAAGCGTTTCGCCAACTGCGGTTTGCGCAAGTCGGCTTCAATCAGCAGAACGCGTTTGCCGCCATTATCGAGCTGCGCCAACGATTGCGCCAAACTCATAGAGAGCGTGGATTTACCTTCTCCCGGAAACGATGAGGTAATCATCCAGATATTATGCGGGCTGTCTAATGCGGACAATACCAGCCCTGTTCTGACCGTACGCACGGCTTCGGCAAACACGCCGCGCGGCTCATGCACAACCAATTGTCCCAACTCTCCGGGATTGTCGCGCAGGCGATCGAGTAACGGAATCGCGCCCAGGAACGGTTGATCAAGTTTTCTTTCGATATCGTCAGGCGATTTGAAGGTCGAATCGAGATAGTCCAAAAGGAAGGCGATTAGCACGCCCAAAAATATCATGCCGACAAAAGTCAATGCCACAATCAGCTTCTTCTTCGGCTTGACCGGATCGATCGGAATACTGGCCTTATCGATAAAACGGATATTGGCCGCGCCGAGTTCGGCGGCTTCATTCGCTTCTTTGAAGCGATCGATAAAGGTTTCGTACAGCTTTTTGTTGGAGTCTACTTCGCGCTGCAATTCGCTTAATCGACCCTGCTTGCTGCCAATTTTTTGCACCTGCGCCTTGTTGTTTTCTATGCTGGCGAGAACCGCTTGCTCATTAGCCCTAGCAATTTCATAACGGCTCTTGATGCTGGATACGATACTCGCCAGTTGTTTTTCAAGCAGTGCGCGGATGGCCTCGTGCTCGGAGCGAACGGCCACCAGCGCCGGATGCTCAGGCCCATAGCGTTCGGCGAAATCCGATTCCTTGCCGGCCAGTTCGGCTTCTTTATTCTTTAAATCCTGGATCACACGATCCTGCAGGACTTCGGGAATTTGATCAAGTTGATTGCCCGCTTTGATTTTGTTGTAGGTGCTCTCCGCTTCAATACGCGACTGGCGAACGCTAGCGAGGGTTTCGGTATTTTTTTCGATTTCCTTGGCGCTCAATGTTAACACGCCCTCCAAATCGACCAGATGTTCCTTAGCCAGATAGACCTGTAACCGGCTTTCGGATTCGGTCAGTTTGTCCTTTAACGATTGCAAACGCTCTGAAAGCCATTCAGCTGCTTTGCGTGTCGCCTCCATGCGCGCTTCCAAGCCGCTCTCGATAAAAGTCTCGCCCAGCATATTCACCACATCGCGCGCCAGCTTGGGGTCTTTGGCGTCGAAGGTGACATCGACCAACTGTGTTTTTGCACGGGGTTTGACGGCCAGCCGATCCAGAAACTCTTTAAGCAACTCCTCTTCGGCCTTTATAGCATCATCAGCTTCGGTGTTTTGCGATTTGTCTGGAGCCAAGGCAGGCAGCATAGCCAGCCACTCCTGCCAAAACGGCTGACTCTCGCTTTCCGGATTCGTCTCGTTGAATTCGGGATGGGTAGCCAGTTTCATGCGCTGTATGACTTTGCGCGCCAGATCCGGAGACTTGATAATTTCAAACTGGGTTAACAAATATTCCGCGCGCGTAGTATCCATAGAATAAACGTCTTCGATCGAAAGCAAACTAGCCTGCTTGCTCTCCACCAACAGCATTGCGGAGGATCGATAGATCGGCTTCATCGTAAAAACGAAAAGACCCGCCAGTACCGTTACCACTAAAGCCAACAGCAATATCCGCCATTGATATTGACGTACGACGTGCCAATAATAGCGCAGGTCTATGCTGTCCTCTTCAAGATAATCTTCATCCCGCAAGATTCTATCCAATCTTAAGCTTTGACCAGGTATGGCAGTCTGCGCTGCCGCCCTTAACTTTAAATCATTCATCAGAAAAAGCTCTCCTCAACAATCACCACGTCGCCCGGAGCGATAGGCGCATCCAACTCGACTTCAATGCCTTGGCGCTTTGTATCTTTTTCCCGCTCAAGCTGAACACTGGATTGCGATGCGCGCTCGGTAAAGCCGCCGGCTATCGAGATCGCTTTTTGCACGGTAAGTCCCGGCAAGTAGGGAAACGCCCCCGGTTTTTTAACTTCGCCGTTCACAAAAAATTCACGATACTCCAGAACAGACACGCTGACGCTCGGATCTTTCAGATAACGACCAGTAAGACCTTGCGTGATTTTGTCCTTGAGTTTGCCGACCGTTAAGCCCTTCACATTCATTTCACCCAGAAAAGGAAATATGATCGTGCCGGCGTCGGTCAACTTAGCATCCAATGTGAGATCGGGCTCGCGAAATACCGTAATCAGGATTTTGTCTCCCGCGCCCAGCTCATAATTGGACATTAATCCATTTTCAACAGGTGACTCAGTAGTCGCATTAGCGGCACCCGATATGAGTAACGCAAAATATAAAAATAAAATTTTGTTCATGTATGTTCTTATCACTTCAATACCATGAAGCCCAGGGTGTTTTGGCATCGTCAGATATGCGCGGGTTGCCGGTTATATAAAGCATGACCAAATTCTGATTAAAATCTCGTTCTTTGTCATCCGACTTCAGGCCGCGATAGCTGTAATTGATGCCAATGCCCAACCAGCGCCGAATGCCATAGTTCAAATCGACGCCAAACGACGTGTAATCATCCTGCCGCTTGATGCCCAGATTGTCGGCGTTTTCACGTGACCCGAACAGTTGGGTCGTCACACGCGGCGTCCAGTCGTGCGCCCAACTCAATCGATATCGATCCGATGCACGCAAGTTATCATCTGCAATGGTCGGGTTTACGTCGCGTGCAACGCTCAGATTAAAGCGGGAATAAGTCAATGGCGCCCAGTTGGCGGAAAGATCCCATGTCACATCTTCATATTTTTCGGATTTGGGGTTATCGAACTCCTGCCGCAAATAACCGATACGCGCACCCACCTGAGTTTTGGCTGAGTATGACCAAGTGCCGCCGAACAGAAAACGTTGTTTAAAGCTATCAAAGCTGGATACCTCGGCCTGCCTATACTTGATCAATTCATTTTCAACCTGTGTCTGCAGAGTGGTTTTTGGCGCTATCCGGAAATACAAACCGGGCGTCACGGCAAAAATTGTTCTATCTTGACTCGCAGTAAACTCGCGGTTATTTTGAAAGGTATAATCCTGGACATTAAACTTTAACTCCAGATTGCCTTTGGCTTCGGCCCTGCCGTAACGGTAGGTCGTATTGGCGCTATGCAGATGATATTGATCGGGTTCGGCTCGTCCAGTTGCGCTAAGTGAATTATTTCCGACTTGCCCTGTTGGGCTAATCAAATCTCTTCCAAGGAAAATCCCTCTCTGATAATGGCTATCCAGATAGCCCAGATTTACATCCAGCCGATTACGACTGGTAAATTCAATATGCGAAGTGCCGCCGACAAAATGATCGATATAGTCGTCTTGCGGGCTGTTATGATATTGAGAACTTTGCAGAGTATAAGTCACGGCGTAGCGGTTCAATTGCCTTTCCAACGCTAGCTGACCTCCCGCGTGAAATTGCGTCAATAAGGAGTCTCTTTGGAATCTATTCTGCTGAAATATGTTGTCATTGT
>Ga0207968_100312_pt1 | contig 19728 bp, 19 predicted proteins | sample LakWasMet21_HOW5_2_FD_183867 | JGI IMG/M metagenome (GOLD analysis project Ga0207968, IMG submission 183867) | Freshwater sediment methanotrophic microbial communities from Lake Washington under simulated oxygen tension - Sediment Metagenome... | ecosystem: Environmental > Aquatic > Freshwater >...
CTGATCGCTGAACACACTCTTCCATTCTGGGTAGCTGCAGTTGCGGCCCTCTTAACACTTGGCTTTGGAGCTTTCATCGTAAATTCCAGAATGCTAGGACAAAAAGCTCAGCTCATCGCCGACAAGATGACTCAAAAATTAAAACAGAGCGAAGAAAAATTGAAAATTATTTTTGAAAGCGCTCATCAGGTTCTATTCCTTGTTTCAAGAGGCGAAGATGGAAAACTTCAATGTATTTCAGTGAACAACACTCATGAAGAAATGACAGGAATTCCAACCGCGAATTTCTTAGGGAAAACTCTGGATGAATTTTTGCCTGAAGATGTTTATCAAAAGAACCTTGCTTATTATGAAGATGCAAGAATGACAGGAAAGTCCGTTCAATGGGAAGTTACAAATAATTATCCGACCGGAACCAAGCACTGTATCTTCACAATTGTACCAGTTAAATCCAACACCAGCGAAGAGCTTTATGTTGGTACTATACTTGATATCACCGAGAGGAAACGTGCTGAAGAAATGTTGAATCAGCAGCAGGCCAAGCTGACCTTATCTGCGAAAATGTCTTCTTTGGGAGAAATGGCCGGAGGGATCGCTCACGAAATTAATAACCCTCTTACAATCATTAATTCAAAAGCAGCTATCTTGCGAAGAATGATAAATCAGGAAAATCCTGACTTTGAAAAAATTAAAAAAGACCTGACGAAAATTGAAGAAACATCAAATAGAATTGCAAAGATTATCCGCGGGCTTCGCTCATTCTCACGCAACACTGAGGGAGATCCCATGGAAATCGCCCGGGTTACTCAGATAGTTGATGATACCCTGGAACTTTGCAAGGAAAGATTCAAGTACCATTCAATAGACTTGAAAATCGACAATCAAACTTCAGGATTGATTTATTGTCGACCTCATCAGATCACGCAGGTGTTAATGAATCTTTTAACGAATGCTTTTGATGCTGTGGAAAGTTTAAAAGAGAAATGGGTTGCAATTGAAGTAAAAGAATTCAATAACCAGGTCACAATAACTGTCAAAGATAGTGGCCATGGAATTCCTGAAGCCATTGCTGAGAAAATGATGAATCCTTTTTTCACAACAAAAGACGTCGGCAAAGGAACTGGATTGGGTCTTTCCATTTCAAAAGGTATTATTGAAGATCATTGTGGTCACATTAAGTATTATGTCCATGAAGGCCATACTTGTTTCACTCTTGAATTTCCCTCTGCCAGGGATCAGAAACAAGCTGCTTAAAGCGATTTCTCCATAATATCCAGGCCTCTCTTGGCTGTCGCTTTATCAATAGTCAGTGCGGGATACATTTGAATTTTCCCTTCTTCTCCCGCAAGAAGTAAGCCATTCAATTGTGCTTTCTTGACAATTTTCTCAGCATAATCCTCCTCTTTAAAATGAAGGGCAATAGCGAGACCTGCAATCCTGATTTCTACTTCAGATTCAAATGGCATTTCAAAAATGCGGTCATAAAAATAATCGCTCATTAAATCGATATGTCTGAATATGGATTCTTCGTTGTTTTTAAAATAGTCCACTGTTGCGATGGCTGCTTCGACTGAAAGAGGATGCCAGCCATAAGTTGAGTAATAACCGGAGTCTTTTTCCATAGACTTTGAAATTTCGTCAGTGACTACGACTGCTCCAATAGCCCCTGCCCCGCTCGAGAGAGATTTCGCCAGACAAATAATATCAGGCTCGATATCAAAGTATTCAGTCGCAAATAATTTTCCTGTTCTCCCGAATCCTGTCATGACTTCGTCCATGATCAAAACAGTTCCATATTTTTTGCAATCGCGTGTAATTTTTTGCATGAATTCTTTTTCGGGGAATTCAACTCCTAAATTCAAAACAATTGGCTCCATTATCAAAGCGGCAACGTCTCTTTTTAAAAGCCATTTTTCAATTTGCTCTGCTGTTTTTTTATCAAATGGTGGTTTAAACCGATGCACGTCTAAAAAATTATGCTGGGTTTTTCCGAATTCGCTTTTCACCAGTGCCTTCGTAGCGATGGAATCGCCGTGATAGGCATCATCGATGGCAATGAATTTGAATCGCTTGGTATGAGAGATGGATGCTTGAAGGGCGATGTCGACAGCTTCTGTTCCACCAGTAGCGCGATAACTTTTTTTCAGCTTTCCGGGAGTCACTTCGGCGAGCAGCTCGGCGAGAACCGACCATTCTTTATAATAGAAATGAGGAGACACATAATCCGGTCCCTCATAAGCTTCGAGGCGCTCGAGAATAACCGGATTGTTCCAGCCCAAATTTCCCACTCCATAGCCGCTGGTAAAATCTATATACTTCTTTCCCGTTGTGGACGTGAGAACGCAGCCTTCTGCACGGGCCAGTTCCATTTTCCCTTCTTTATTGCGACCCAAATAGCGTTTATCCAGTTCTTCAGTATTCATAAGCACCTCTGTCTTCCAATGCTCCCTCCGAAAGAGTCTCAGCGTCTATGAAGAAATTTCAAACGTTGGTATTGGATATATATGGCCATGCTATAGAAAAGTTATGAAAAATTTATTCTTTTTAGCCTCAATGATTATTACCTTTTCGGTCCGCGCTGAATTAACCAATCCGACCATTTTATATATTGGCGATTCTCACAGTTACGGAAAATTGGGAACGACGGTCGAAGCTCAACTCTCCACGATTTCAGATCACGTCATTATGGAATCAAGCTGCGGTTCTTCTGCCTACACATGGCTTGGAAAAACCGGTTACGAAAAAACAGTGTGTGGCTTCTGGAAAAAAGACGGCGCTGATGAAATCAGAACCACTGAACATCAGACACCTAAATTTACAGATGAAGTAACCAAATATAATCCAGCCGTCATTATCATTCAGCTTGGAACCAATATGGCCGCAGCTGAAAAGCCGCTCAACTCGAAAAATAGTATCGATCAATTGATGAAAGAGGCAAAGGCCAGCGGTGCTGAATGTATTTGGATCGGGCCACCCGATGCGAATTCAAAAGTGGTGACCAAAGAAAAATTGGCCGTGACCAATAACTTGATCAAAGATCTCGCCGACCTTAACGGGTGTAAATTCATCGATAGCCTTGAGCTGACCGAGTTCCCTAAAGACAGCAAGGAAGGGATTCATTATCCGCCTTCTCTTTCCAAGGCTTGGGGGGAGAAAGTGAGTGCGATTATTCTGAACGAGCTTAAAAAATAAGCTATTCCTTAAAACTCTCTAGTGCAATTCTATGTGGTGGATTTTATTAAGAAAATTTTGGTTGCGGGAGCAGGATTTGAACCTACGACCTTCGGGTTATGAGTTGCAACAGAACATCTCTTTCAATCTTTTATAGCTTCACTCGCCTTTTATATCCAATGGTTTTGAACACTGTCAATCTTTCACATTTTAATCAATCTGTTTGATTCAGCCCTCTCTGTGGCCTAAAACTGGCCTACATAAGAATAGGCGGAGCATATGGCGAGAACCAAAATAAGTTTACCATCTTCCATCAATGATGAAGATGTACGAATACTCTGGTACAACATAAAAAATCTTTCTGGAATTGCTCTAGATTTAGAAGAAGCTATTCAAAATAGTGAGAATGATCAGAAGCGCTCTATTCCCCAATATCAGCAAAACATTTTAATGTTCATAAGAATTTTTAATCAAGGTTTAAATCCTATTCTTCATAATTCAATTCGTGAACACATTAAAGTTCAAAATTATTGGCTTCACTTATTGAGTAGTTTGATTAGAGAAATAAAAGCTGGAAAATTAACAGAGCAACAAGCAAAAGAATTAGTAAAAAAAGAATGTATCTACTATTTTCGTACAGATGAGGATGACTACAAAATTATCGATGAAGATTTGGAAAACAAAAAAATTACTATTTCCGAATACAAAACACTATTAATGGAAAAAATTAACGAGAATGAATACAGAAAAGGCGGTCCATTTGAAAAATATCCTTATCTAGTGAGTGACAACTTTAAAAATAGAGACATTGATACTTTTATAAATGAAGCGTGGGAAAAGCGCCAGGCACGTAAATCAAATCAAGGCCCAGAAGAAGAAGCTAAATTCGTTTTGAATTACATTTTAAAACGAGGATTAAGCAAAAAAAAATCTGTTCCTATATTTTTTTACAATGAAGAGCAATTAGATGATTTTAGGGTACTGGCTAGGTTGGTGCAAGAGTTCCAGATATCACCTAAAAACAAAAAGAAAATAATTAAAAAAGCGAAATAATAATACTTTTATTAGATTACAAATTAATATTGCGCTCTATGAAATTTCAATTCGACTACGAAGAATTTCTAAAATGCAAAATATCTAAATCTTTAAGAATTACTACTGATTTTATTAAATCCATTAGATAGCGTCACAAAGAATTCATCTGCCAACGCTCAAACAATGCCATCTTAATTTATTCTTTACACTTGGTGCGACTGTGCAGTAGGCCAATGTTCGAATTTGGTTGTGAACTAAGAAGTAATTTCTTAAACTTAATTAAAATTATCAAGGGTAAATATGAAAAAAGAAAATGGTTTAACGACTAGGGTTAACTCTTTTTCTACCGTATCCATGTTTAGTGGGTGTGGTGGGTTGGACCTCGGAGTTATTGGCGGTTTTGAATATAAAAATAAAAAATATTCTAAAAATCCCTTTGAAATAATTAAGGCCTATGATTTCAATCCACATTGCGTTGAGACGTATAAAAATAATATTGGTGATCATATTGAATTAGCTGATCTCTCATCAAAAGACCCGTTTGAAATACCTAAGGCTGATATTTTGATGGGAGGATTCCCATGTCAGGACTTTTCAAGTTGTGGACCAAAAAAAGGGCTTAACTCTGAAAGAGGGCGACTTTATCAAGCTTTAATTCGATACATGAATGCACATAGTCCCATGATAGTAATTGGTGAGAACGTTCCACATTTGGAAAAAATCGATAAAGGTAATGCTATTAAGCAAATTGTCTCAGAACTTTCTGAAGCTGGTCCTGGATATAATTTTCAAGTGTGGAAATTATACGGGCCAGATTATGGACTTCCACAAACTCGAACCAGACTATTCTTCATAGGAACAAGAGCTGATTTGCCGTTTGCACCAGAAATTCCAAAACCTACGCACACAGATGGATTTTATAATTCTATTGATTGGGCAATTAATGACTTGGTGAAAATCAAAGACGATCGAGTTCCTAATCAAAGTCAATATTTCAAAGCTTCAATAGCAAAACGTGGTAATGGTCAAGGAGATGAAAAAAATCAAAAGGGCTTACCATCATACACTGTACGCGCGAACGCTAAATCTAGAGTACATTTTCACTATAGCCTCGATAGAAGGTTAACCGTAAGAGAGTGCGCTAGACTTCAAACTTTCCCTGACGACTTTATTTTTACTCATTCAGCGACTTCAAATATTATGCAAATTGGTAATGCAGTTCCTCCTATTTTAGGTCATGTTGTAGCAAAGTCCATAGCCACATATTTAAGAGAAAATGATTTGTTGCCAGGTCAAAATTTGAAAAAGAAAAACATTAAAACTACTCTCAATAGAGCTTACGAAGCAGTGTTGTAATGGATACTAAAAGTAAAATTGATATTACTCCTAGCCCAAGAATTCTCAAGACTCTTGGTGAAATCCCATTCCACGCTTGGCAATGTATTGCTGAGTTAATTGATAACTCGCTAGATGCATTTGCAAAAAATCCAAAGCATCCGGGAGAAAAAAGAATTATTGTCTCTTGGTCCTCTCCAAGAGTACCAATTGATGAGAGAGTTTTTGATGTTCAGGATACTGGGCCCGGGATGAACATCACCACTCTACAAAATTGTGTCAGAGCTGGATATTCTAGCAATGATCCAATTGATAATTTGGGCCTTTTTGGAATGGGATTTAACATTTCAACAGCTCGCTTAGGTGATAAGACATCTGTTTTGAGTGCAACGAAAGATGCTGAAAACTGGGAAGGCGTTGAAATTGATTTCAAAGAATTAAGCTCCACTGGTTCATTTTCTGTACCTCAAATTGCAGCACTCAAGCAAAAAAAAGATGAAACGGGCACAAGAATAGTTGTAACTCGCCTGAATAGAGGAATGTTTGATGATCTCACTAAGAATGAAATCGCGATCAGAAGAACATTAGAAGATATTTATTCTCCAATTTTGAGAGAAGGAAAAGTTGAAATAATTGTACAAGGTAAACAATTATTCCCAAGACAACATTGCGTTTGGTCACCTGATCGTTCAGTCACGAGAAATAGAGAAAGAGTTCCTGCCGTCATAGCAATTGATAATTCTTTTGGTGAGGCATATTTCGATCTTGAACGAAATTGCTACCTTTCACCTCACGAAGAAGCTGAACTTGAAGTTAATATTCAAAAAGGATTAAAAGCACCTTCTTCAGTAGTAAAACGTAAAAAAAGGGTTCATGGCTGGATTGGAATTCAGAGGTATGCAGATCCAAACGACTTTGGAATTGATTTTATTAGGAATGGTAGAAAAATACTAATCAGAAACAAAAGTCTTTTCTCATATGAAAATCCACTGACAGGAACTGCAGAGCTTGAGTATCCACTTGACCTGGGTGTTACTAATGGTGGTCGTATCATAGGAGAAATTTACGTCGATTACATGAAACCAACATATCAGAAAAATGATTTCGACCGTTCAGATACTTCTTGGCATGAATTAGTTAGCTTCTTAAGGGGAAGTGGGCCTCTGCTTCCTAGACGTAGAAAAGCTTTAGGCCTAGATGAAACTTCTTCCATTTTAGGCAAATTGGTTAATGCCTACAGAAGAACAGACCCTGGAACAAGAAATTTATCTGCACCGATTAAACTTTCTAGAGAATGGGGAGAAAGATTTAGGAAGGGTGAAAAAGAATTTGAAAATGATGAAAAATGGTGGAAAGCAGCTCAAGAAGCCGATAGAGATAATGCAGACTTTGGAGCTTCATCCGCCCCCATTGTTGACAATGGCACTTTAGGCACAGATGATATCGATCAATTTTCACCTGAACAATCAGCAGAAGACAAACCTCAAGTAGAAACAAGCTCTACCAAAACTACACCTATCACAAAGCCTGTACCAAAGACTTCAACTCTCGAGGAGCTTTTAAGCAAATCTGAAAAAATTGAAGTTTATTCAAAAACAATCTCATACTCCAGCAGATCCCCTGTTTTTGAACTCAAAACTTTTGCAATGAACAGGGGGGAAAGAATATTCAAGAATGGTGTTGAAGTACCATTCACATTCTTGACCGATGGAATGGAAAATGCTTTCTTCTTTGATCCTTTTCATATCGTTATGCAATCATACCCACTCTCTTTTAGGGATTTCGTAGCAGTCTATTTAGCAGAACGATTTAAAGCTAGAGATGCCTTAACCGATATCATGGAGGCTTTCTTACCATTAATCAGAGAGCTCTCTTCAGATTCCATGATCGATAAAATTCAACTTCAAGAACGTTCAAGATCTTTTTTCGACAGAATGCGTGAAGCCAGCTTGGATCTTCTGAAAAACAGAGAAAGAGAAGTAATTGAGCTAATTCATGAAAGTGCTGGTGAAGTTGAAGAAACTGTTGCTGAACTTTTTTCCAACGCTGATTTAATGGCAAGGTTTCAAAAAGCTGAAATAGGATCACTACAAGCTCTAACTGTTGTGCCTGCAAGAACTTTAGTAAGAATAGTCGATAAATTTCCCGAAGAATGGTTTGATGGAAAATTTTTTAAAGACGTTTATCTTGGAATTCAACTTCCCGACGATAAGGCTACTAAAAGATTAAGAGATCAAGCCAAAGACAGAGTTTTATCTTTTGTAAAAGACGCTTTATGGATTTTAGAAACAGGTCAAAGAGCTTTATCTAAAGACGAACTAGCCAGATGCTCTCACAGCCTTAAATTCTTATTATGAGCTTTTTAACTTCTGAACTACTCACTGGAACCGATTGGAAAGGCCTTGAGAGAGCTGTCGGTAGACTATTAAGCCATTGCGGCTGGAGTAGCGTTAGAATAATTGGCAGACGAGGTGATGGCGGCGCAGACGTAATAGCTACTCGACGCTTAAAAGGCATCAATAAGGTTTTTGTAACCCAAGTAAAAGCAATTTCCGGTTCTTCATACGCAAGCACATCCGCTATTCAAGAAGTATTAGAGGCATCTTCAATATACAAATCAGATGTTTCTATAGTTGCAACAAATGGTGATTTCACAGGCTCAGCTGTTAAACGCAAAGATGAACTTAATGAATCAGGATTTGAAATCCATTTATGGAATGGAGCCACACTTCAGGCACTACTAGAAAAATGGCCGGAGTTTCATCACGAAAGAAGAAACTTATTTGAGTTTCAAAACTCCATAGTCACTAAATGTATCGACAATTTTAAAAATGGATCAAAATCTTGCCATTTCATAGTGGCTACAGGCTTAGGTAAAACCGTTATAGCGTCAGAGATTGCAGTTAAATTGAGCGAATGTGGATTAAAAAAAATTTTAGTCCTATGCCACTCACAAGACTTAGCACTACAATTAGAGAAATCATTTTGGAATCAACTTCCCAAATCCATGCCAACTTATATTTTCTTCGAAGGACGCCCCCCAAAACCCATGGATGGTATAAATTTTGGTTTATACCAAACGCTTTCAAGTTATGTCGATGGATTAAATGAAGATGCATATGACCTTATTATAGTAGATGAAGCTCATCATGCACCAGCAGAAGGATTTTTAAAATGCTTAAGAAAGCTTAAGCCTAAATATTTAATTGGCATGACTGCAACTCCTTGGCGTGGAGATGGCTTAAGATTAGAAGATATTTTTGGTCCCGCAATCGATCGTGTTTCATTGGTTGATGGAATGGCAATGGGACACTTGGCGAATGTCGAATATCGAATTTATTGCGATAACATACAATGGTCTGAAATTCCAAAACTCACGGGCAATAAATTCACTGTCAAAGATTTAAACAAACGCTTATTTCTTCCTCAAAGAGATGAAGCTATAGCCAAAGCATTTAAAGATGTAGCTAAAGAAGTAGGCTCACCGAGAGCAATTATATTTTGTTCATCTATTGAGCATTGTAATAGATTTGCAGAACTATTTTCTGCATCAACTGGTTTCCCATGCAGAGCTCTTTCAGGATTAAACCGAGTAGATAGAGATAGAACATTAATGGAATTTTCTGCTAATAGAATTAGTGCTGTTACCGCAGTTGATCTACTCAATGAGGGCATAGATGTTCCAGATGTAAATATACTCGTCTTCTTACGTTCAACTCATTCAAGACGCATTTTTGTTCAACAGCTCGGACGTGGACTACGTCTACCATACAATCAAAAAAAGACCCTTAAGGTGCTCGATTTTGTAACAGATATTAGAAGAATTGCAGAAGTTGTCTCAATGGACAAAGAAGCCCGAGAAGACATCAAAGGTTATCATAATTTGAACTTAAAAAATGGTTTCGTTAAATTCATGTCGGAAGGAGATAACAGCTTTGTAAAAGAATGGCTTGAAGATGTTGCTGACCTTGCAGAGTCTGATGATGAACATATATTAACTTTCCCCTCAAACGAAGGGGCTCTATGAACATACCTAATGACATAAGACTCAAAATCAAAGAGCTAGTTTATGATGAAGCTGACAAGCACTCTTATCTTAATCGAAGTAGAACCGAGAATGCAGAATTCATGGATAATTTAATTGCTCATCCTAAAATAGGAGGAGTATTAAAGCTCTACCTATCAACTGGAAAAATTAAAACTTACATTAAAGATGCAATTTTAAATCGTTACTCCAAAGATAGAATGGCAGTATCTCCAGATGGTATTAAAGATTTATTATCGGATACTTTAAATGAGCCGGTGACTATTTTAGCTGGAACACGTAATAGTGGTGTCACGGTATGCAAGGCTCAATCAGGGATATTTTATGTAGTTGCTACTGGAACATTTCTTAAATGGGAAACAGCACTTAGAAAAGTTTTGTTATACGTAATTTCCAAGGAAAGAGAACTTAAGCAACTTTCAAATAATAATGAAATAAAAACTGTTATAGTCATAAGCTCGCCAATTGGATCCGTGAATACAAGTGACAAAGCTCTGCTGCTATCTGCATTAAATCGAATAAATGTAAAAGTTCTCTGGGCCGCTTAAGAACAAAACTAAAGATTGCTCCAAAAATCATGATTAAACTTTTCCGCTCTCAAGCTAAAGATGGTTGATTTAAACTATGAAAAATCAATTTCAAACCTCATCTATCTCAGTAGAATATCTATAGACCGTCGCTTTTGAAATTCCCAGTAATTTAGAAATTTCACTTCGTGAAATGGAATCATTTTTTAATAAATCTTTTATTCGCATTAAATCTGATGCAGGGATTTTTCTAGGTCGACCGCCAACTCGCCCTCTTTGTCTAGCAGATTCAAGCCCAGCTATAGTTCGCTGCCGGATGAGATCAGCTTCAAACTGGGAAAGGCTGGCCAAGAGATGAAATAGTAATTTTCCTGAAGCAGTTGATGTGTCAATTTTCTCTGTCAACGATATCAAGCTAATTTTTCTTTTTTCTAACTCTGCCGCTATCTCAATCAAATGTTTAAGCGAACGGCCAAGCCGCGACAGGGAAAAAACCACTAGGCAATCTCCCTCTCTAGCAAAAGAAAGAGCATCATTTAGCCCCTCCCTCGACTCAACTCTTCCACTTATCTTATCAGTAAAGATTTTTATACAGTCACTTTTTCTTAATGCATCTTCTTGAAGTTCCAAATTTTGATCGCAAGTTGAAACTCTCGCATACCCAATGTGCATAACAACTCCTTTTCATAAAGGTATTAAATACTAAGTTCTGAGAAATATATTTTGAGAAAGTTTTTGATACATATTCGAAAGGATATGAAACGAGTATTGAAAAAATCTTTACTCGTCTCAAATACGATCGTTAAAGATAATGCCGAACAAGACCAATAGAACTTTGTCGATAAGGGATTACTCTATTTTCTTTCTGCAACCAACTCTCAACTTCTTTGTTATGCCTATTAATAATTTCTTCTTCAAAATCCTGCAGCCCATATTTACCGGGAATGTATTGAGCATATTCAAAATAAACATCACGAACATCCGAAAGGTTGATTCTCAAGTCCCCTAGTTGAAATTCTTGCAAGAATTTTTTTGGACCCAAATTACACAGATAAAGAAACTTGAAACATTCGCCCAGTGCCGGATTAATCTCGAATTGATTATTTATGTAATCACGAATAATGGGAAATAATGATTCTGTTCGCTCTCTAATTACATGTTTAGTATTTAAATCCATTGCTCCTCCTATCAATCAAAGTATCCTCGATTATTATTTTGATAATTTGCTGTTTCTTTGAAATTCGTTCCCAATGGTGAATCAGGTAAATTTCCAAGTTGTTTCATTACTGTAGAGACTGCAATCATAAAAAGCCCAATCTGAACCGCAGTTTGCCCAACTGCTCTGAGTAGCTCATGCCTGGGCAAACTTGAAATTTTTGTCTGCTGCATTTCCATTAATAACCTCCTTTTAGAATTCTTATACCAAAAGTTGGTATAAGAATTATGTGAATCAGAATTAACTGTTCATTTATCAATGGAGAAAACATGGAAACAAAAAACGAAACAAAAAAAGAAAACTTGAAACCAAAATCAAAAGTAAACTGGGGCCCAATCGCAACGGACTTAGGTTTTATGGTTTGCCGTGGACTAATAACGGGCTTTTCGATGCAAGCTGGTATTATGATCTACGATAAAACTTTTGGGAGAAGAGAAAATAATTTAGTCCTAATTAACAGTAGAAAAGAAGCCATCAGCGCTTAATAACAAATGCTCACGGAAGAGCATCTGTTATTTCAACTTGGATATTAGCGGATTACGGAATTCCGAAAGCATTCGCAGTTCCGAAAATCACTTGAGTCTAAACAAGTTCATACCGAGACAAAGTATATGAAAACTGTAAAAAAACGAAAAAAGGACAATGGACCTTTTGCAAAGAACTTATCTTCTCTAATGAAAGAGAAGAACGTCACCATTGCAAAGGCTGCAGAAGTAGCAGGTGTAGGCGTAGCAACGATAGCAGATTGGAAAGCTGGTGCTTCGCCTGAAAATTACATGGCTGTTCAGAAATTAGCAGAACATCTAGAAGTATCTTTATCTTTCCTACTAACAGGTAAAGAAGATAAGAGCCATATTACGCCTACACTCGCACAAGTCCTAGAAGAAGGTGATCTTCTTTTTGATGGTTATGCAAAGATTACAATTCAAAGAATGATTCCCAAAAATAAAAAGTGAGGATAAAAATGAGAAATCTAATCCCGATTATATTTTTATTTTTCTCTTGTACAAACAGCTTCCAAATCCCCCTACTAGACACTAGCAATGTAAAGTGGAATACATCTAAATCGTTTTTTGCAGATAATGACAGCTTTAGAAACGTACAGGTTTATAATGGTGATGGCACATCTATTTATGAATATAAAGGTACAAGTGCCTTGTCCACAAAGCTCAATGTAATGAAAGTCATGTTTAGCTTGTCACCAAAAGGGAAATTACAATCTTTAGGGTTCAAGGGCCCCGTGGAACAATTAAACATTGTTAGAAATAGTTTAGGAAAATCTATTTTCGAAATGGAGTGCAATAAAAAAATTTTTGTATATTGGAAAACTTCTTCTGAAGACATCTTTCTTACTACAGAAAATTCTGATTATCGAATCGCAATGTACAGACTCAACCTAGATAAAGACGACACTGATGAAACTGTTCAAGTTTTTCAAGGTTTGAAACATTCATTTGAGGACATACAAAAAAACGGATGTAAAAGTCAGTTTGCAAATTAAAGAGAAATTAACCAACACAAGGGTGCTTTAGATGGAGGTATTATGAATAAGGCAATACTTCTCATTTTTGTAGCCTTCGCTTCAAGCTGTGGTTCAGTCGGAGTTCAGTCTCTTAATTTGATTACTAAAATTCCGCAGCAACAAAAAGAAATGGAGGAAAGAGATAATAGAATAAAGAAGTGTTTACATGACACCCCTCCGACTTGTTCTGCAAATTGGGACCAGGCTAAAGGTGCATGGGTTATTAAATATATTGAACCAAAGCTCCCTTTAATTGATCAAGTAACAGCTACAAAGTAACAGCAGCTTCAAAAGAAGCTGGAACTCAATCCATTGAAATACTTTTCGTCCAAAGAAAACGGTTTAAAGCTCTTTAAATTAGTTCCGGTTTCAATTTGATCAAAACCTCAATCATATGATCAAATTCTGCTCAGATCGATTAATAAGAGTGTTAAAACTTATCTCTCACGATCTTCACAGGTGCAAAGCTAAAATGGCTGCCGTTGAAATACGAAAGGTAACAAAGTAACAGGTTTTTTAAGTTTATAAGTATATATACAGAAATATAAATTAATCATTTAACTTACGAATAAAAATAAAGGTGTATATATATATTATATTTTCTTAGTTGTTACTGTTACTTTGTAACCTTCTTATTTCTTAATTTTAATTTTTAATAATCATAAAAAACTTTCAACTCAGAAGACTCGGTATTCGCCTGCGCTTGTCGCTTTTTTACTAATCCCAGCTTTTCAAATTTGATACACCATACACGAATTGTCGCACCTCGATCCTTCTTTAGTATAGTGGGGCCTCCTTTTGAATCTTTTCGTGCAAAAGCTTCCATTTCATCGAGCTGAGCAGCAGCTGAGACTTTAGAAATAATCAGAGGCATTGTCATACTTCTTTTTACTGCTTCAATTGCTGTATCTGGATAAAGATAGCAAACTCCCGGATTAGAATCTTTATTATCAACAAATCCTATAATCTTAAGTCCTTCTCGATCGTAACCTTCAAGATTGCGAATGCCTACCTCGCCTGCACTCAACATCTCCGTTAAACGATTCAGGAATACAATTGCACTTTGTTCATCCTTGCAACGATCAACTGAAATGTCGCGTACAGTTTGCGAAATTTCCCAGCATTCAGCTTTAAAAGATTCGACTTCTTTTTCAGTCGCTACTCCCATGTCATGCATAAAATCGCAAAACAAAATCCAACCTAAATGGCACATGGCCGTATTGAAGGATATCCTTGAAGCGTTCTGCTGATTACTGATAGGTGTCTGTAATTTATCTTGGTAATCTAACATGGCACTCATAATTTGCTTTTTATCCTTGCTTAAAACCCAGCTAATAAACCTTGGCGTGACACCCTTATAGTTTGACCTGTTCTCTATTACTTTTAGATAAGATTCTCTTGTGAGTGTTTTATCTGTTTGAGGAGCATTGAGAATAACCATTCTTGCGATACCAGCGGCATCGTTTGGTGCTTCTTCGCCACTCATAATAAAAAGGCATCTTGCCATTTTGTCCCCACGTTGACTGCCATCTTTATTTAACGCCGACCTAACAGTATGTTCGTAACTATTTTGAATAATTTCTTTTGCGGCGTTGATCTCTTGGTAGGTTCTAGCTTTAAAGTCATCTATTAAAAGGAGAGAATCTTGAAATTGATGAGCGTAATCGAGAATCGACTTCGCCGTGGAAGTCCAAACTACACCGCCGTCAAAATCACCATAAAAAGACTGAAAAGACATTAGCCCTCCAGTCTTTCCACTTCCAGTAGTTCCTTCAATCCAAAAGGTAGGCTTGTACTTTAGACAAAGATATCTATGAATACCGGCAATCATTGTGAAACCAAGTCCCATCATAACTTGATCGCGAGGAAACGCTTTTATGAAATCTGTCTTAATGTGGTTTAGTGTAGATAAAAATTCTTCTTCAGAAAGGATTTTAAAATCTATTTTTGAGGCATGTTGATCTTTTCCTTGAACAAAGATTGGTTTGTCAGTGTTAGGACGAACACCGTTTTTGTCGACGATAACTGACTGTGTGAGGTACGTTTCATCATACCATCCAGGAACACTATAATACTGCGTACGTATGCATGGTTGCATTCCTGGTCTTCCAATTTCCGAAGTATGGTGAATAACCAATCGCAAGTTATCTACATCGATTCGCTTTACTCTAAAGGCAATTCCAGCCAGCTTAATAAAAAATTCACAAAAAGATGCATTGTCTGCCCATTCAGCAGAGTCTATTTCGAATTCACTTGTTACATTTGCACTTGTAAACGTTCCAAAAAGAATCTTTTTCTTAACCTGGTTATCTTCTACGACTGTTCTTTCTTCAACAATGTCGATAAAACAATCCGAGAGCTGAACGACAATAGGATCTTGGTTCTTTTTTCCTGGTCTAAGCATTGCATAACCATGCTCTAGATATTTGAACAAAATACCATTGCATGAAAAGTATTCGTCGCCACTTAAAAAAGACGAGCTAAGTTTCTTCATCCTATCATCATTAGCTTTTATAAATAATTTCTTAACCTCTTCTTTCTTAGCAATCTTAAGCTTCACAATATGTTGCTTTAAAAGTTCTTGCTGAGAAAAATCAAATGCCGTTGCTTTTGTTACAATTGTACTGAGTTGATGTCTCTTTGTTTCAAGATTAACTACTTTATCTAATTCATCTATGCATTTAATTAAACCTTTCAAATAGTCTTCCCCAGTCCCCAAAGCGTAACGAATTGGAGACGGATCTGGCCATTGCGATTCAGGTACATCGTTTATAACGACAGCTTTACCTTCGATGTACTCAATAGGTGGCTTCTTATCAAAACATTTTGTATTAACCGGGCATAGCCCACTATCTTGCATTTTTTTACAAGTCCACGGAGAAGTCTTTTCAAATTCTTGGTAGGGTGTTTCTTTTAGATTCTGCTTGATCCATTCTTTCCCATCGTAAGTGTAATCGGCAAAGCTGTTGAGTGCCTGTCTTTCAAAGTGAGAAGGATCATGCCCTGATAGGATTTTATCTCTCAGAATTCTCAATGTCCTACAACCTTCGAGAATATTTATAATTGAGTTTTTGCTAAGGTCATCGCTATTAATATACTCAGTTTTCATCGATTACCTCGGCCTTTCGAGTTTCCAACCATGCAAGAATTTGCTGTTTTGAAAATCGTACAAATCGACTGCCTAAGCGGATATGTGGTATTCGCTTCTGAGAAACAAGACCGTAAACTGTTGCGATAGGCACATTTAACAATTGTGAAACTTGTTCATAAGTAAGTAGTTCTTCTTCTTCCATCTTCTTCTCTCCTTTTGGAATTTGTTTTTTAAAGTTAAAACACAATTTCAAAAGCGAAGATCCCTCTAAAAATAAGCATAAATTTTTAAGGGAGATTACAACTTAATGGTGTTGAATCTAGAATAGTCTTCTTGGTAAATGTGAGATGTTAAATGAGAATATCTTTGTGTCATCTCGATAGAGTGATGACCTAAAATTTTTTGTAATCGATAAATGTCTCCGTTCTTCATCATCCAATGAGATGCAAATGTATGTCTCAAATCATGAAAACGAATATAGCTCCTCATGCTCTCACTTCTCCAAACATCTGAAAAACCAGCATCGATTAAGACTTGCTTGAACTGTTCTTGAAATATTCTAGCTGCAGGAAGAGTCATAGTTCCCTTACTTGAAGGAAATACATAGTGAGAACTTTTTTTCTTATTCCATTCAACCAAAATAGGTAGTAGCGAATCTAAGATTGGCACATAACGAATTTCTCCATTCTTAGTTGGATTCTTGAAACTTCGCTGTACACAAATCCTTCGATTAAAAAAATCAATATCGTCCCAAGTAAGGCCGGCCAACTCTCCTTGTCTCATTCCGGTGAATATGGCCATTGCGTACAGATAATAATTAATCTCGCCAAATTTTTTAGCTGCAGACAAGAATCTCACAATTTCATCATCAGTTTTTAAGTAGAAAAAAATTTTAGTTTTTGGAATTTTTGGCTTTCTAATCTTTGGTACTACTCGAAGCCAATTCATATCGTGTGCATAATTTAACATTGAAACTAAAAGTGTTAGATGGTTTGCAATTGTCTTTTGCGAGCGATCAGCTTTCGCCTTCTGAATTGTATAATGTTGGACGTGTTCCTGAGTTATGTCTTTCAGGTATAACTTTCCAAAAAAAGGCTTCAGTTGTGAAAGAATGATACTAACAAAGTCCTTCTGGCTTCTTTTAGTTGGAGCAACATATCTAATAAAATAATCACAGAGATCTTCGAATTTCTTCTCTTCAAAGAATTTCTCCATTCTCCCTGACTTTATTAGTTGAGCTTCATGCTTTCTTAATATAAGTGCTTCTGAAGCCTCTTTGAACGTTGGATAATTCGAGCTCTTTCTCTCGCCATACTCATTCGTCCAACGAATCCTCCAGCCATTTCCATTTTTTACCGGCCTAGACATAAAAATTACTCCTTAAGCAAAAGAGAATTAACATGTGAAGCCTTAATAAAATCCCACAAAATTAAAGGGATTAATGCGCAGGAACCTCATGGCCTAAAAGTGGCCTATGTTGCATTTAAATCTAATAATTTCGAAGGGTAAAAATGAAAGAAATGTCTGTGATTTTAATTGGTTGCGGGAGCAGGATTTGAACCTACGACCTTCGGGTTATGAGCCCGACGAGCTACCAGACTGCTCCATCCCGCGACATTGATAAAGGGATATTAAGATGTCTGAATCCCTTTGTCCACTAAGAAATCGAACTATTCGCTCCAACATAAAATTCTAAATACTTCTGAAAATCTGGCGATAAAAGAATTAATGAACCCCTGCAACTCATTAGAGAGGATGATTCTTATGTCAGCACAAACGAAACTTTTAGAGAGAACGATTCGCATCGAGATTGATGGAAGTGAACTTACTCCCCATCAGGTAAGACTCATTCGTTCACTTAATACAATGCTTGCTCACGTGATGCTCACGGAAAATGAAGACGAGTACTTCGAAGGAAGTGCAGAATTCATGAGAATGTGTGCCGCTCTTATCAAACAGGCGCGCTTCACTGAAAACCTTAAAGACGCCAGCAATATCCCTTATGCTCAACAAGCTCTTGAGTATTCAATGGATGTCCTTCAGGAGTACGTCACCAACTCAAAAGTTGTAACGTACGATAACTAAGTAGACAGTTCGTCTGAGGCGAACCTCTTCTTCGTTAAAATCGTTTTTACAGAACCTTTAAAAAGATTAGAATAGCTAGAATTGATTTAATTAAAAGCCCGACTTAGTTCGGGCTTTTTTATTTGGAGGTTCTATGGAACTCACACTTCCCGTTTTATTTCTCATCGGTGCTGCAGTCTTCTTTTCTTTTGTTACGGTCCCTCAAGGGTACGTCGGCGTTGTCACAATGTTTGGCAAATACAGACGTATCATGCTTCCGGGATTGAATTTCAAAATCCCTCTTCTGGAAGTGGTGACGAGAAAAATCTCTGTGCAGAACCAGTCGCTTGAAATGCAATTCGCTGCGATTACTTTCGATCAGGCAAACGTTAACTTCAAGGCCATGCTCCTCTACTCTGTTATGAATCAGGAAGAAGAGACGATTAAAAACGTGGCTTTCAAATTCATCAATCAGGCGAGCTTGATGCAAGCTTTAACCAGAACTGTTGAAGGCTCAGTACGCTCATTTGTTGCGACTAAAAAACAAAATGAAATTTTGCTACTTCGCCGCGAATTGATCGATACAATTAAAGAGCACGTCGATAGCTTACTTGAATCCTGGGGCTATCATCTGATCGACCTTCAAATGAACGACATCACTTTTGATGACGAAATCATGCGCTCAATGGCCCAGGTTGTAGCGTCTCAAAACCTTCGCGCCGCTGCTGAAAACGAAGGACAGGCACTCTTGATCAGAAAAACCAAAGAAGCCGAAGCAGAAGGTGCCGCAATAAGAATTGCTGCTCAAGCAGAAAAAGAAGCTTCACAATTGCGTGGTCAAGGTGTGGCCCTCTTCCGCGAAGAAGTTGCAGTTGGTATGAGCAAGGCCGCTGAAAGCGCACGCGATGCCGGCCTCGATGCCAATGTTATTCTCTTTTCGATGTGGACCGATGCTATTAAGCATTTCGCTGAATACGGTAAAGGAAACATGATCATGCTCGACGGATCGACTGATGGGATGGACAGAACGTTAAAGCAAATGCTGATGTTGGGTAACCCGAAGGCAGATGAAAAAACGAAATAAAAAAGGCTCCGTAAGGAGCCTTTCTTTTTTTATGATCTGAACTTTGTTCTTTGAAGATTATTATTTTTAATCGTCGCTTTAACTTTCTCAACTTTCTTTCTTCTTTCAACGTAAGAAGCTTGTTCTTCAATATAAACTTGCTCTTCAAGTTTCGTGATCTTGTCAGAAACTTTCGCTTTGTTTTCCTGAATTTGTTTCAACGATTCGAAGTAAGTCTCTCTTCTGAATTTTTTGAAAGCTTCATCATCAGCAACAGTCCCCGGTTGAGGACGTTTTTTCTTAAGATCGATTGTCTTCTTAGAAGAAACAAATCCTTCAGCGTTAGCAACCTTCTTAAGAGTTCCGTCGTCATTTAATCCAATTGAATTGAGCAATTGAGATTTAGACATCAATCTGTATTTTCCTGGTGCAACACCTTCGATCGTAAGATTTCCAACTGCAAGACGTTTTAGTTTATCAACAGTCAAACCAACGGCTTCACAAAGACGACGAATCTCTCTGTTTCTACCTTCGTTCAATCTGAACTCAAGCCATGTCTTTGTTGGAAGTTGCTTAATAACTCGAACTGAAGTTGGTTTTACGAAACCTTCTTCAAGGTAAGCACCAGCGCGAAGTTTGTTCAAAATAGTTTCAGTCAC
>Ga0207968_100317_pt1 | contig 19518 bp, 13 predicted proteins | sample LakWasMet21_HOW5_2_FD_183867 | JGI IMG/M metagenome (GOLD analysis project Ga0207968, IMG submission 183867) | Freshwater sediment methanotrophic microbial communities from Lake Washington under simulated oxygen tension - Sediment Metagenome... | ecosystem: Environmental > Aquatic > Freshwater >...
GCTCGACTGCATCGAAGACCGTTTCACGACCGTTTCGGGCCGCGACATCACGCTGCAAATCTTCGTCGAGAAACACGACCTGGATAAATGCGGCCATGCGATGCAGTCGCTCAAAAACGCGATGGCCTGGGACGAAGCCGTCTACGGCCGCGAGTACGATCTGGACCTCTACATGATCGTCGCGGTCAGCCATTTCAATATGGGCGCGATGGAGAACAAGGGCCTGAACGTGTTCAACACCAAGTTCGTGCTGGCGCGTCCCGATACCGCGACCGACGCCGACTACGAACACATCGAGGGCGTGATCGGCCATGAATATTTCCACAACTGGACCGGCAATAGGATCACCTGCCGCGACTGGTTCCAGCTCAGTTTGAAGGAAGGCTTCACGGTGTTCCGCGACCAGGAATTCACCGGCGACCGCACCTCCAAGGCGGTCAAGCGCATCGAAGACGTGAACATGCTGCGCACGCGCCAGTTCGCCGAGGACGCAGGCCCCCTGGCGCATCCGATCCGGCCCGATGCCTATATCGAGATCAACAATTTCTACACGCTGACCGTCTACGAAAAAGGCGCCGAAATCGTCCGGATGCTACACACCCTGCTCGGCGCGGACGGTTTCCGGAAAGGCAGCGATCTGTATTTCGAACGCCATGACGGCCAGGCAGTCACCTGCGACGATTTCGTCAGCGCGATGGAAGCCGCGAACGGCGTCGATTTGAGCCAGTTCCGGCGCTGGTATGCGCAGGCCGGCACGCCGGTCGTGAACGTCTCGCAGCACTTCGACGCCGGCCAAAACACGCTGGCGCTGACCTTCTCGCAATATTGCCCGCCGACGCCGGGGCAAACGGTCAAGGAACCGTTGCTGATTCCGATCACGACCGGCCTGATCAACAAAGACGGCTCGCCGGCAGCGTGCCGGTTGCAGGATGGCGCGTCATCCGAACAAATCGTGCTGCAATTGACGCAGCAGGAACAAACCTTCGTCTTTACCGGTTTACCGGAAGAGCCGATCGTTTCGGTCCTGCGCGGCTTTTCCGCGCCGGTCAAGCTGGCGATGAACCGGTCGCTCGATGAACTGGCGTTCCTGCTCAGCCATGACCACGACACATTCAACCGCTGGGACGCGGGCCAGCAACTGGCCGTGCAGGTGATGTCAGGTCTGATCGTCGATTATCAGGACGGCGCCGAACTGACCGTCGACCCGCTCTTGATCGACGCGTATAAGAAGGTGCTGGCGCACCCGTGGGACGATTTGTCCTATTTCTCCTTGTTGATGACGCTACCTTCAGAACTCTATCTGACCGAGCAAATGCGGGTCGTCGATGTCGAGGCGATTCATTTTGCGCGCGAGGCGGTCGCCAAGGCGCTCGCGGAACAACTGCGCGAACCGCTCGAAGCGCTCTATCTCAACTATTACCGCGACGAATCTGGCCAGTTCGATACCGGCGCGATCGGCCGCCGCCGGATCAAAAACACCTGTCTCGGTTATCTGGCCCGGCTCGACGAAGAATGGGTTCGGCATTGGGCGCTGCTGCAATTCAACAGCGCGAAGAACATGACCGACCAGCTGGCCGCGCTGACCGTGATCGTCAATCATCCGCATCCGGCCAGCCAGCAATGCCTGGACAGCTTTTACCATCAATGGCAACACGAGGCGCTGGTCATCGACAAATGGTTCACGACCCAGGCGGCCAGCCCGCTGCCGGGCACTTACGCCAAGGTGCTCGACCTGCTCGACCATCCGGCCTTCGACATCAAGAATCCGAACCGGGTGCGGTCGTTGATCGGCGCCTTCTCGCAATCGAACCCGCTGCACTTCCATGCCGTCAGCGGCCAGGGCTATCAATTCCTCGCCGACCGAATCCTCGAACTGAACAGCCTGAATCCGCAGGTCGCCTCAAGAATGGTCGGCGCGCTGACCTCCTGGCGGCGTTATGACGAGAAAAGGCAGAGTCTGATGAAGGCGCAACTGGAGCGGATCATTTCGACCGAAGCGATTTCGAAGGATGTGTACGAGGTGGCGGTGAAAAGTTTGGCTTGACGAACAAACCGCTTTATCGCTGATCTGTTTATACCTGCAACGGGTGGGCGCAAACACACCGCCCACCGGATTCGATGCAACAACCTGTGCAGGCTTAATGCCTCTTTATCGGCCGGAACTGAAAAGGTTAAAAATAACGCCCCGAATTTCGCTCGGCATCACGGGTTTCACTCCGGCGCTGGACAGTTTATCCAGGATGGCTTGATCGATACTCGCGAAAGGATTGTAAATCATCAAAAACTGGTATTGGTAATGCATCGAAGCGATGCTGGCAAAGACTTTTTCCAGGCCTTTCATCTTCTCGATCATCTGATCGACATTCAAGGTTTCATTCAGATTGCCCGATTTACACTCAACGGCCAAAATGGTTTTCCCCGCCAAGGCGATAATATCGAAATCTCCCTTTGCTTTGAAAATTTCCGGCGGCGACTGATAACTCACGCGCGAGTAGATTTCGTGCAGCAACCGATTCCGAATCAGATGATCCGAAATGATGCTGTAGGCGAAGGCATTGAACCAGTGCCCGGTGATCAGATCGCGATAAGTGGTCGTATCGATCAAGGTCAGCGTGAAGCGTATTTTGTTTTCCTGGGAGCGAATTCTGCGCAGCGTTCCGACATCAGTATCGACCCATTCCTTACTGCTAAAAACATATAATTGGATCTGGAAAGGCCCCATCACGCCGACTTTTTTGAGGCTTTGCAGAAAATCGTTGATCTCGGTGGCCTCTTTGACGCGCGCGGTCAGACAGGCCGGACCCAATTGATTCTGCACGATCAACGCCTTGAACGCCTGGTAGAAAGGGTAATTGGCCGAGAAAAAATCGCCGATTTTATAAGATAAGGTAATTTCAGGATCCGAAAACTTATAGACCGAAAGAATGTCGATCGCGTTTTTGTGCAAGATGCCGAGCGTCCTTGAATTGTTCATAAGCCGCTGAAACTGGATGTGTTTTTTTAGCACATAGCCGGCCGGCAAATTTTTCCATACCACCTGATTGTTCACGAAAACGGCATCCTCGCTGACTAAATCGAGCGGCACGACCGTGTGGTGGATATGCTCCAATGCGGCGATCATTTTTTTAGTCACCTCGGAAATTTCGGCCATTTTCCGTTTCGGTATTTCGGCCATCGGAATGGCCTCGCCGGCTTCGACCAAGGCGGCATGGAGCTCTTTCGCAATTTCGAGCGGATTTTTTTTATGGATCGATTTAATGCCGCCGTTATTAACCGCTGTTTCATTCCCCTCAGCATCGGACTCCTCAATCACCACGCTCATCTCGCTGACTGCCGGTTCAGACGCTGTGCCCTCGCCTTCGCTGACATCCACGCCGAAATGCGCCGCCAGCGCGTCCAGTCCGCCGTTAAAGCCATTGCCGAGCGCTCTCAGCTTCCATTGACCGTTATTCAGATACAGTGCGAAAAAAAGTAACGCGATCTCGGTCATGCCCTCGGTGTTCAAGGCAAATGCCGTAATTTTTTCGAGGTTAATCGAATTGATGACTTCGCCTCGGCACTCGGATAACGCGGAAAAATTCTGCTTCTTGCTCAAACCGTCATAAATATTGAGCGAAAAAACGATCTGATTGACGTCCGCAGGCAATAATTGCGGATTGACGAAAAATTCGTGTCCTGATGGCTGTTTCTGCAGAACCCCCGCGCAAAATATCGGTTGGTTGAAAAACACAAAATCGGCGTCGGTGCGCACTTTGCCGTGCCGATTCAGAACGAACGCGCAACTATCGACTTCATAATTGGGCGGCAACTTCAGCATGTCAAAACGGATGGACAGCGGCATGCCGACCGGGAGAGCGATATTTTGTCCGGGCAAAAGTGAGATTGCAGTCATTGCTATGGCTGATCCTAAAACAATTCAAGAATAAGTAGAGGCCCAGTAAATATAGCAGCCAAGCTCGGTCTCGTTAAAATTCTACGTTTGTTCGGATCATCGTTCAGTTCCTGATACAGGATGTGATCGAGCCACTCCCTGTTCCTGTTTTCTTGACGACTTGGTTTGAAGCCTACGGCTACACTTGATGAACCCCATCCCGCTCAGAGCGGACCCTCGGTTATCTGTACGCCGCCCTTCTTGGCGGTTGCGCGCCGGTCAGTAAATCCGCAATCGCATCGCTGATCGCCAAGCCGGCACTCTGTTCGATAAAATGAAAATAAGACAGCGTATTGGCCTCGATAAAGGTGATTGTGCCATCGGCACCCTCGACGAAATCAAAGCCGGCAAATTGCACACCGATTCGGTCGCAATAGGCGAGGACCGCCCGCGCGATTTCCCGAGGCAACTCGATGGGCTTGAAACCGGCAACCAGCTCCGGATCAGTGCGCCAATCCAACACCTCGCCGGCGGCGACCGCCGCGCTGAACAAACGCTCGCCGACGACCGTAACGCGCAGGTCCCTGACCTTGGGCACCCTTTCCTGAAATACCATCGGACAAAGCGCCAGCGCGTTCTGATCGGCGAGATCGTCAGCAGTCAGATCGCGGGTAAAGCCGCCGATCTCGGCGCCGTCGGCCTGGGCATGGACGCTGACGCTTTCGACCATTTTGCTGATCACGCCCTGCTCACAGCTTGCAGCAAAGTCGCGGAGTGCTTCTATATCGTTGGTAACGAGAGTACGTGGCGTTCGCAAACCGACGTCGCGGGCAATGGCGAGTTGGCGCGGCTTTTCGGGCGCGCGCGCCAGTACGTCGGGCGGATCGAAAACCGGCAAGCCCGATGACTCCAACCAGGTGTTCACCGTGGCCACCGCCTGTTGTCGAATGGCGTCCGCGACATCGGCGCGGAGATGATCGGGCAACACGGCGCCTGGGTCGGTGTGACGCAACCAGATGCTGCTCACGCCATCAAGAAGCGATCCCACTGCCCGTTCGGTGTTTGCTCCCAGTGCAATGCTCAGACGCTGCTCGACCGGAAATCGGTCGGCACGAAACACGGCCAGCTCAATGCCGCGCCTCGCCAAGGCGGCACGCACCAGGCCGATGCCCACATCCCGTTCAGGTTCGTTGCAAACGACCAGAATGGTCATAGATTTGTCCTATTTAGGCTATAAAAAGAGGAAGATGCGGGCAGGGTCTGGGCCCCGCATCTTCCGAAAAAGTTTATTGAAGCCGCCCGCTGACTGCATCAATTCGCTTATTTACTCTTCTCCTCTCTACTTTTTCCTGCACGAATGCCGCTCTTTATCTTCAGTGAACTGAGCTGCGAAGCTTTGGTAAAAATGGGTTGTGTTTCCGGCAATTGGGCCGTTGCGGTTGATGCTTGGCTACGATCATTTATTGCTTTGTTGCTGTTAGCGGTCATGTCTGTTCTCTCTGTGTAAAATTACCTTGGAAGCGATTGCAATCGCTTCACGATTTGATTGGCGCATCCTTCGCAACGTCCTATTCTATTCAGTTTCATTGTAGGCATGTTCTTGGGGGAAGTCAGTCAAGTAATTCACTCTGGAAACGTAAATTTTTCACACCTGACAAAGCCGAGCATATTAAATTAGGCTCTTTATGTATTTCCGGGTCTTTTGATAAGATGCCCCGATGGAAACTGCAATAATAACAATTAAACACTTAGTCAGCGAAGCTCAATGCTACGCGGCTATTCGCCAGCTACGCTGGCAAGAAGGCATCACTTGCCCCCATTGCGGCGACGATCAAACGATCCTGCGCGGCTTTGCTGGGCCGCAACGCCACGGCCAACGCTATCAGTGCAAGGTGTGTAACAAGCGCTTTGACGACCTGACCGGCACCGTGCTGGCAGGTCACCACCAGCCGTTGTCCGTTTGGGTGTTGTGTCTGTACTTCATGGGTTTGAATCTGTCCAACGCCCAGATTGCCCAAGAATTGGATCTGAACAAAGATGATTTACAGTTCATGACCGAGCACCTGCGCACCGGGATCGATAAAAAAAAGCCCCGATAAGCTTATCGGGTAAGGTCGAATGCGATGAAGTTTACCTCGTCGCCGGGCATAAAGGCCAACCCGACAAGGTTGTCGAAGCGGGGCGCAAACCGCGCCGCCGCCGGCTGAAAGGCTCCCGGGGGCGCGGCACGCTCGCCACGGAGAAGCCGCCCGTACTAGGCATCCTAACGCAGCAGCGAGGTCGCTATCCGGTTGCTCGACAATGTCCAGCAGGCCACGATCAAACCCTTGATCTTACATATCGTGGCACCGGGGACGTTGATATACACCGATGAATACAGCATTTATGATCGCCTAGAAGCCTGGGGCTACCAACACAAGACGGTAAACCATTCAGCCGGGGAGTATGCTCGCGACGAGGATGGTGACGGCTCTTGCGAGGTCCATTCGAACACCATCGAGGGCTTCTGGTCGCTATTGCGCTCTTGGCCGCGTCCACATCGCGGTATTTCTCAAGCCAAATTGCCGCTCTATTTGAGCTTTTTTGAATTTGTCCATAACGCCAAAAAACGCGGCAAGAAACTGCTGTCTTCGTTACTCTCTGTTTTGGTTAAAAAGACCCAGAAAACCATATAGAGCCAAAAAGACAATATTTTATAACGCAACTATTGCGTATATCTTGCGCGTGCATTTGTGTTAACAGAGAAAATTAGGACCTTATCAGCGCCCTTCTGTATCAACTGTCTGAGTCACCCCTGACTTCGGCCTGTTCTAATTTTAATTCCTTCAGTATATTTAGCCATGTCATGCTCAGTTTGATTATTAGGCATTATGCGGTTTTTTTAATGGGTATAATTTCGCCCCCTATCCGCAAACCGTCCAAATAATCAGCCCACCATTGCAGCATTCTGATCCGTTCGGGCAAATATTGCGCCCTGTTGTAGGCTGCCCGTACACTGTCCCGTTCGCCGTGGGCAAGCTGACGCTCAATCGCATCGGGATTGAATAAATGCGACTCATTAAGCCGGGTGCTCGCCATCGACCGGAAGCCGTGGGCAGTCATTTCGTCACCGCTATATCCTAAGCGCCGCAACGCGCCGGTAATGGTATTTTCACTCATCGGTCTGTCTGTGCTTCGGACGCTCGGGAAAACGTAACGCCCTACACCCGTTAACGGTCTGATCTCTTCCAGAATCTCAATGGCTTGGCGTGAAAGCGGGATAATATGTTCATCCCGCATTTTCATTTTGTGGCCGGGTATGCGCCACTCTTTGCGCTCAAGATTTATATCGCACCATTCCGCCTTGCGGACTTCGCCAGGACGTAACATCACAAAGAACGAAAGCTTAAACGCGCACCGGGTTTCAAGGTTGCCAGTATAGCCATAAACGGCCCGCAATAACTCGCCGATCTTGCCGGGGTCGGTAATGGCTGCGTAATGAGTGACCGAAACAGGCTTTAAAGCACCCTGCAAGTCGGGAACCGGATTTCTTGATGCTCTGCCCGTTGCAATGGCAAATCGAAATATTTGTCCGATGGTGCGTTTAGCCGTATGCGCAAGCTCGTTCGCGCCACGGGCCTCTATACGACGCAGAACGGCTAATATTTCCGGTGCTTCGATCTCCGCTAAAGGTCGCCCGCCAAGCCAGGGAAAAACATCTTTTTCAAGGCGTACCAATGTCCGCTTGGCATGGTCTTCTGTCTTGTCGCTCATATGTATCTGGTGCCATTCACGAGCGATCACTTCAAAACTGTTAGCAGCGCGTTCTGCATTCGCGGCCTTTACCGCTTTGCGCTGCACCAATGGATCGCTGCCAGCGGCCAATAACTTGCGAGCCTCAGTCAATCTTTCCCGCGCATCCGATAAGCCCACGTCGGGATAAATGCCGAATGATAAAGTTTTCTGCTTGCCTCCCACCCGATAGTTAAAGCGCCATAATTTAGCACCTTGCGGCGTAATCAGAAGATACAACCCTTTTTCGTCAGCCAGCTTATAAGGCTTGTCCTTAGCCTTTGCTTTTCTCGCTTGTATATCGCTTAACATAGGACCTCCAGCAATGTTTGATGGTATGCATTGTTGCTGGGGATGGTATTGATTCTTTTAGCTTCGTCGATACCATCAACAATACCAGCATGTTTGATGGTATTTTATGATACAACCTGAGAATACTTGAGGCAATAAAAAACCCGCCAAGCCTTGCGACTCGCGGGTTCGTGAGACTGTTTGAGACTGTCTGAGTCTATGAATTGGTGCCGATGGTCGGATTTGAACCGACACGACTTGCGTCACCACCCCCTCAAGATGGCGTGTCTACCAATTTCACCACATCGGCAAATATCTTATCTCAACAAACCTTATTTTTTAGCGGCCTCTTTCTTTTCTTTCTTTGCTGGCTTCTTTGAGTCTTTTTTTACTTCTTTCTTCACTGCTTTCTGGGCTGCTGCTTTTTTCGGAGCCGGAGCTGGTGCAGCTTCCTTTTTAGGCGCTGGCTCTGCAGCCGGTGCAATTTCTTTTTTAGGTTCTGGCTCAACGGCGGCTGCAGATGCTGCCGGTTGCACCGGCGTAACCGTCACAGGCGCCGCCGGAACCGCCGCAGCGACTGGAGCCGCAGGCGTTGTTTCGGTTGCAGGTTGAGGCACGGCCGGCGTGATCGTATCAACTTTGGCACCTTCTACAGCCGGCAAGGTCAGGCTTTCTGTATCACTGGCCGCACCGCTCATGATGTCGGTCGTGCCGCCGCGGTGGCCGTTGAACACCGCAAGACCCAAACTGGTCGTAAAAAACAAAGTCGCCAGAATGGCGGTCGTTCTGGACAAAAACGATGCGGCTCCTTGCGCGCCGAAAACCGAACCGGAGGCACCCGTACCGAATGCGGCCCCGGCGTCTGCGCCTTTACCTTGCTGCATCAGCACCAGGCCAATGATGCCTAGGCCCAGCAAGACGTGAATTATTATAATAGCCTGATACATAGAAAGTCTAAAATTCTTAAATCGAGTGATAAATCTTCAGGAAGGAATCGGCTTCCAATGACGCGCCACCGATCAGGCCGCCGTCGATGTCGGGCATCGCGAACAACCCCTTGGCGTTATCCGGTTTGCAGCTGCCGCCGTACAGGATCTGCAAGTTGGCGGCGATGTCCTGATTCTGCTTCGCAAAATAATTGCGGATATACGCGTGAACTTCCTGCGCCTGGTCGTCGGTCGCGGTCTTGCCGGTGCCGATGGCCCAGACCGGTTCATAGGCGATCACCGCGCCTTTGAAGGCGTCGATGCCGGCGGCGTTGATCACCGCATCCAGTTGCTCGTCGATCACCGCAAAGGTTTCGTTCTGCTCGCGTTGTTCCAGGGTTTCGCCGACGCACAAAATCGGGATGATGTTTTGCGTTTGCGCCTGAATGAAACGCGCGGCGACCGATTCGTTGGTGTCGCCGTAATAGCTGCGTCTTTCGGAGTGGCCGACGATCGCATAGCGGGTACCGAATTCGGCCAGCATCGCGGCGGAGATTTCGCCGGTGTAGGCGCCGGAGGCCTTATCGGCGATGTTTTGCGAGCCGAGCGCCAAATGCGTGCCTTTGACGAGTTCGCTGACGGCCGGAATCTGAACGTAAGGCACACAAACCGCGATATCGCCATCGGTGTTACCGAGACCTGCAAGGATGCCTTGCACGAGCGATTTTGCGCTGGCGAGCGAGCCATTCATTTTCCAATTGCCAACAACCAGAGACCGACGCATCATTTTCCCCTCAAAGAACTAAATCGCGCATTCTAATGTAAATCGCACCGGCTTTCAAGCCTACAATGAATTTCTGACCGCATCGGCCAGTTCGTTCGCATAGTCGTTGACCGTATCTTCGTAACGGCCTTCGACCATCACCCGGATCAACGGCTCGGTTCCCGAGGCCCGCAGCAGCACCCTGCCCTCGCTGCCGAGTTTCTGCTCGACCGCCTTGACCGCTTTTTGCAGCGGCTCGCTCTCGGCGGGATTGATCTTCTTCTCGGTCTTGACGTTGACCAATACCTGCGGAAACTTTTGCATGCCGGACTTCAGCTCGTAGAGCGTTTGTCCGCTGTTGTGCATTTCGGCCAGCACCTGCAGGGCCGAGATGATGCCGTCGCCGGTCGTGGTCCGGTCCAGGCAGATGATATGGCCAGAACCTTCGCCGCCGAGAAGCCCCTCGTGTTCGATCAGCATTTCCATCACATAGCGGTCGCCGACATTCGCGCGCAATAATTTGACGCCCAGCTGCTTCAGACCGATTTCCATGCCCAGGTTGGTCATCAAGGTGCCGACCACCGGTCCGTAAAGCAGGCCTTCCTGCAGGCGGGATTTGGCGATGATGTAAACCAGTTCGTCGCCGTCGACGATTTCGCCCTTGTGATCGACCATGATCAGCCGGTCGCCGTCGCCGTCGAGCGCGATGCCCAGATCGGCGTGCTGTGCCAGCACCGCCTGCGCCAGCTTGGCCGGATGCGTCGCGCCGCATTCCTCGTTGATGTTCAGGCCGTTCGGCTCGCCGCCGAGCACGACCACGTCGGCGCCGACTTCGCGGAACACATGCGGCGCGATGTGATAGGTCGCGCCATGCGCGCAATCGATCACGATCTTCAGACCCTTGAAGTCGAGCCTCGGCGGCACGCTGGCCTTGCAAAATTCGATATAGCGCCCGGCCGCATCGACCTGACGTTTGGCCTTGCCGAGACTCGACGAATCGACCGTGGTCATCGGCGAATCGAGATAAAATTCGATCTGCTCCTCGACCTCGTCCGGCAATTTGGTACCCTGCACCGAAAAGAACTTGACGCCATTGTCGTAGTAGGGATTATGCGAGGCGCTGATCACGATGCCGGCCTTCGCGCGCAAGGTGCGGGTCAGATAGGCGATGCCGGGGGTCGGCATCGGTCCCAACAAACGGGTGCCGACGCCGGCGGCGGTCAGCCCCGATTCGATCGCCGATTCGAACATATAGCCGGAAATACGCGTATCCTTACCGACCAGCACGAAACCGGAGCCTTCGCTCGCGAACACCTTGCCGGCGGCCCAGCCCAGTTTCAGAAAAAAATCAGGCGTAATCGGATAGTCGCCGACCGTGCCGCGAATCCCATCGGTTCCAAAATATTTCTTTGCCATGTTTCTACCATCCTACGTGGAAATCCTTACGGAGCTGCAAACAAGAAGATCTTGCCCCTAAATAATCCATTCGATTTCAATATTTTACAAAAAAGAAAGGAGAGGCTACGGGCAGGCAGCCTCTCCTTGTTCACCGACTCGGTTTGACCGCCGACGCCTAATTTTGCTTGGCGGCTTGGCCCAGGGAACCGAGTTTGTCGTCTTTCGAATTCGCATCACCGATCGAAGGGAAAGAGGTTGGCGTGGAGTCATCCCCCCAGCCCTGAGGTTCTCTGACCGGTTGCCGCGTCATCAGATCGTCGATCTGATATTTGTCGATCGTTTCGTATTTGATCAACGCCTCGGCCATCGCGTGCAGAATATCGATGTTTTCCTTCAAGAGATTTTCGGCGCGTTCGTAGTTACGATCGATGATCGATCGAATCTCTTCATCGATCGTGTGCGAGGTTTCCTCGGCAACGGTCTTGTGCTGCGTGACCGAACGGCCCAGGAAGATCTCGCCCTCTTCCTCGCTGTACGCCAGCGGCCCCAAGCGCTGCGACAAGCCCCATTTGGTGACCATGTTCCGGGCCAGTTCGGTGGCCCGCTCGATGTCGTTCGAGGCGCCGGTGCTGACCTGCTCCCAACCGAAGATCATTTCCTCGGCGATACGGCCGCCGTACAGGCTCGAAATCATGCTATCCAGTTTTTGCTTGCTGGCGCTGTACTGATCGCGCTCGGGCAGGAACATCGTGACACCCAGGGCACGTCCGCGCGGCATGATGCTGACCTTGTAGACCGGATCATGTTCGGGCACGAGTCGGCCGACGATCGCATGGCCGGCCTCGTGATACGCGGTCATCTTCTTTTCCTTGTCGTTCATCACCATGGAGCGCCGTTCCGCGCCCATGATCAGCTTGTCCTTGGCCTTTTCGAGATCGCTCATATTGACCATGCGCTTGTTGAAGCGAGCCGCGAACAGCGCCGCCTCGTTGATCAGATTCGCGAGATCGGCGCCGGAAAAACCCGGCGTGCCTTGCGCGATGTATTTGACCTCGACATCGGTGTCGGTCGGCACTTTTTTCAGGTGCACCTTCAGAATCTGCTCGCGCCCCCTGACATCTGGCAGACCGACCGTGATTTGCCGGTCAAAACGGCCCGGACGCAGCAAGGCCTTGTCCAGCACGTCCGGACGGTTGGTCGCCGCGATCACGATGATGCCTTCGTTGCCCTCGAAACCGTCCATTTCGACCAGCAATTGGTTCAGGGTCTGTTCGCGCTCGTCATTACCGCCGCCGAGGCCGGCGCCGCGCTGACGCCCGACCGCATCGATCTCGTCGATGAAAATGATGCAGGGGGCATGCTTCTTGGCTTGATCGAACATGTCGCGCACCCGCGAGGCGCCGACGCCGACGAACATCTCGACGAAATCCGAGCCGGAAATCGTGAAAAACGGCACCTTGGCTTCGCCGGCGATCGCCCGCGCCAACAAGGTCTTTCCGGTACCGGGAGGCCCGACCATCAACGCGCCGCGCGGAATCTTGCCGCCCAGACGCTGGTATTTGGCGGGGTCTCTCAGGAAATCGACCATCTCGACGACTTCTTCCTTCGCCTCGTCGCAGCCGGCGACATCGGCGAATGTCACCTTGATCTGGTCTTCCTCGAGCATGCGCGCCTTGCTTTTGCCGAAACTCATCGCGCCGCGCGCGCCGGCGCCGCCGCCCTGCATTTGGCGCATAAAAAAGACCCAGACCGCGATCAACAGCAGCATCGGCCCGAAAGAGACGAGCAACTGCATCAGCAAGGAAGGCTGCTCCGGCGGCGTGGCCTTGATATCGACGCCATTCGCCAACAAGTCATCGACCATGTGCGGGTCTTCAGGCGCATAGGTTCTAAATAGCTGGCCGGCCTGCATCTTGCCTTTGACGACTTTATCATCGATCACCACCTGACTGACTTGGCCGGATTTGACCGCCTCGATGAACTGCGAATAAGACAACGCCGAATCCGCGCCGCCTTCCATCTGCGGACCGAAGTTGTTGAAAATGGACATCAGCACGACCGCGATGACCACCCATAAAATTATATTTTTTAACATTTCGTTCAATTTACACGACCTGGGCCGTTTCGGCTCTCGTAATAAAATTAGGCATCATTATAACAGTAGACTTGTGCATTGCCCGCCGATATTTCCTCTAGAGGGAGTCCGAAGCATCCCACTTGGTTCCCTGTCCATCCGTTTCTTGATGTCATTGTTTAGGCATGTGGGGGCATTTTTGATTATTTAAAGCCGCGCGCGAGCAAATAAACTTCATTGCTGCGCGGGCGCGAGGCCTTCGGCTTCCTGATCAGCACCTTCGCGAATGACTGCTGCACCTGTTTGCAATAAGCCTCGAAGCCTTCGCCCTGAAACAGCTTGACCAGAAAGAGGCCATCTTTGGCGAGCACGGCCCGTGCCATTTCCAGCGCCAGTTCGCCGAGATACAGCGCGCGCGGCTGATCGACGCCCTTGCTGCCACTCATGTTCGGCGCCATGTCCGACATCACCAGATCGACACGCTTGCCTTCCAGCGCGGCCATCAGCTGATCGAACACCGTTTGTTCGCGAAAATCGCCTTGAATGAATTCGACGCCGGCTATCGGCTCGATGTCCAGAATGTCCAGCGCGATGATCTGACATTGGTTGCCGAGCAAGTGTTTGGCGTATTGCGACCAGCCGCCCGGCGCGGCACCCAGATCGACGATGCGCATGCCCGGCTTCAGGATATGGTCTTTTTCCTGGATCTCTTTCAGTTTGAAGACCGCGCGCGAACGATAACCCAGCTTCTGCGCCATTTTGACGTATTCGTCGTCAAAATGTTCCTGCATCCAACGACTACTGCTTTTAGTTCGGGCCATGGCAAAAATTTTTGGTGTAGAATAGGCTTTTTGTTTAGGAAAATTGAGTGAACTCAACGGATAAGAAACGACTCCGGGCCGAGGCGCACAGCCAGAAACCGGTCATCATGATCGGCCAGGCCGGACTGACGCCCGCGGTATTGGCGGAGATCGAAATCGCGCTCGACTGCCACGAGTTGCTTAAAGTCAGAATACGCGCGGAAAGGGAAGACCGCCAAACGATCAGCGATGAAATCATCGCCTCGACCGGCGCCGAATTGATTCAGATGATCGGACAAATTGCGGTGTTATACAGACCCAATCCCGAGAAAAGGATGAAAAAGGAAGCGCCGGTCAAGAAGCCGAAGCCGAAAAAGGCCGTTAACTTCGGCAACCGCCGGTAAAAAACGCAAGGTTCAAGGAAGCCGCCTGTGGGTCCTGGCGCCTTGAACCCTGTCTTTGCACTTAAATATAATTGACTGACACAATTTCATATTCGACATTGCCGCTCGGCGCCTTCACCGTCACGACATCGCCGGTTTCCTTGCCGATCAGCGCTCTGGCAATCGGCGAACCGATCGAGATACGACCTTCCTTGATATTTGCCTCGTCTTCGCCGACGATCTGATAAGTCACCGTTTTTCCTGAATCCAGATCCTCGATCTCGACGGTCGCGCCGAACACGACCTTGCCGTTCGGATCGAGCTTGGTCACGTCGATGACTTGCGCATTCGACAATTTGGCTTCGATTTCCTTGATGCGGCCTTCCGCGAAGCTTTGCTGTTCGCGCGCCGCGTGGTATTCGGCGTTTTCCTTCAGGTCACCGTGTTCGCGCGCGGTCGCGATCGCCTGGATGATGCGCGGGCGGGTCACCGTTTTCAGTTCTTCCAGTTCCGCGCGCAGTTTTTCCGCGCCTTTCACGGTCAGAGGTACTTTCGTAGTCATTTAATTTACAACTCCAATCATTTTATTTACATTCCTTTTGGGAATTCAAACTTCGTGCGAATCCGCGATGCTTCGATGCAAATCCTGCAAACAGTTCACGCTGCCCGCATCCAGTTCGCCCAACGCATAGCAAGCCGCTTTCGCGCCGGCCATCGTGGTGTAATAGTTGACCCGGTGCTGCAACGCTTCGCGGCGCATCGTGAACGAATCGGCGATCGCCTTCTTGCCTTCCGTGGTGTTGATGATCATTTGAATCTGGCCGTTTTTGATCATGTCGACCGTATTCGGACGGCCCTGATTCACTTTATACACCACCTCGCAAGGAATGCCCGCCTCCTGCAACACCTTCGCGGTGCCGCCGGTCGCGACGATTTGATATTTCTTTTCGGTCAGCATACGGGCGATCTCGGGCAATTTCGGCTTGTCCGCGTCGCGGATGCTGATCAAGACCTTGCCGCTGTGATTCAGCTTGATGCCGGTCGCGCGCTGCGATTTCGCGAAGGCCTCGCCGAAGGTCTTGCCGACCCCCATCACCTCGCCGGTCGATTTCATTTCAGGCCCCAGCAACGGATCGACACCGGGGAACTTCACGAACGGGAAGACCGCTTCCTTGACCGAGAAATAATCCGGGATGCGTTCCTCGGTCACGCCCTGCTCGGCCAGCGATTTGCCGACCATGCAGCGCGCGGCGATTTTGGCCAAGGGATAGCCGGTCGCCTTCGACACGAACGGCGCGGTGCGCGAGGCGCGCGGATTCACTTCCAGCACATAGATGTCGGTACCCTGAATCGCAAACTGCGTATTCATCAGGCCCCGGACGCCGAGCGCCTCGGCCATCGCGCGCACCTGCTCGCGCAGGCGGTCCTGCAATTCCACCGGCAATTCATAAGGCGGCAAGGAACAGGCCGAGTCGCCGGAGTGGATGCCGGCCTGCTCGATATGCTCCATCAGGCCGCCGATCAGCACGTTCTCGCCATCGTAGATCGCATCGACGTCCATCTCGACCGCGTCGTCGAGGAAACGGTCGAGCAACACCGGCGAATCGTTCGACACGCTGACCGCCTCTTTCATGTAGCGTTGCAGGCCTTCTTCGTTGAACACGATCTCCATCGCCCGGCCGCCCAACACATAGGAAGGCCGCACGACCAGTGGATAACCCAGATCCTTCGCCGCATTCAGCGCCTGCTCGACCGAACGCGCGGTCGCATTCGGCGGCTGCTTCAGATCCAGGCGTTCGAGCAGCTTCTGGAAGCGCTCGCGGTCTTCGGCCAAGTCGATCGAATCGGGCGAGGTGCCGATGATCGGCACACCGGCCGCTTCCAAGGCGCGCGCGAGTTTCAGCGGGGTCTGGCCGCCGTATTGCACGATCACGCCCTTCGGCTTTTCGATATGCACGATCTCGAGCACGTCTTCGAGCGTCAACGGCTCGAAATACAGCCGGTCGGAGGTGTCGAAATCGGTCGACACGGTTTCCGGGTTGCAGTTGACCATGATCGTCTCGTAACCGTCTTCGCGCAGCGCCATCGCCGCATGCACGCAGCAATAGTCGAATTCGATGCCCTGCCCGATCCGGTTCGGACCGCCGCCGAGAATGATGATCTTTTCGCGGTCCGAAACGCGCGCCTCGCATTCTTCCTCATAGGTCGAATACAGATAGGCGGTGTCGGACGCAAACTCGGCCGCGCACGAATCGATACGCTTGAACACCGGCCGCACGCCGAGCTTGTGGCGCACGTTGCGGACCTCGGATTCGGTCGCGCCGAGCAGTTTCGCCAGGCGTTGATCCGAAAAACCTTTGCGTTTCAAGCGGAACAACTCGCCTTCTTTCAATGTCGCCAAGGTCTTGGTCGCCAGCGATTTTTCGGTCAGCACCAAGTCCTCGACCTGCGCCAAAAACCACGGATCGATCTTGGATGCATCGTGCACGTCGTCGAAAGTCATGCCGCCGCGGAACGCATCGGCGACATAGCGCAAACGATCGGGACCGGGATGACGCAGTTCGCGCTGCATGTTTTCGGCGGCATCGACTTCCTGCATGTCGATGATTTCGTCGAGTCCACTGATGCCGATTTCGAGTCCGCGCAAGGCTTTTTGCAGCGACTCCTGGAAGGTGCGGCCAATCGCCATCACTTCGCCGACCGATTTCATCTGCGTGGTCAGCCGGTCGTCGGCCTGCGGGAATTTTTCAAACGTGAAGCGCGGCACCTTGGTGACCACATAATCGATTGTCGGCTCGAACGAAGCCGGGGTCTTGCCGCCGGTGATCTCGTTCTGCAATTCGTCGAGCGTGTAGCCGACCGCGAGCTTCGCCGCGACCTTCGCGATCGGAAAGCCGGTCGCTTTCGAGGCCAGCGCGGACGAACGCGACACGCGCGGATTCATCTCGATCACGATCAGACGGCCGTCTTTCGGGTTGATCGCGACCTGCACGTTCGAGCCGCCGGTATCGACGCCGATTTCGCGCAAGACCGCGACCGAGACATTGCGCAGAATCTGATATTCCTTGTCGGTCAGGGTTTGCGCCGGCGCGACCGTGATCGAGTCGCCGGTATGCACGCCCATCGGGTCGAAGTTTTCGATCGAGCAGACGATGATGCAGTTGTCTTTCGAGTCGCGCACGACCTCCATCTCGAATTCTTTCCAGCCGAGCACCGATTCCTCGATCAACAACTCGTTGGTCGGCGACAAATCCAGCCCGCGTTCGCAGATTTCGATGAATTCCTCACGGTTATAGGCAATGCCGCCGCCGCTGCCGCCCATCGTGAACGACGGACGAATCACGGTCGGATAGCCGACGTCCTGTTGCGCGGCCAGCGCTTCTTCGAGCGAATGTGCGGTCTTCGACTTGGCGACCTCGAAACCGATCTTGCGCATCGCCTGATTGAACAGCTCGCGGTCTTCGGCCTTGTTGATCGCCTCCTTGCTCGCGCCGATCATCTCGACGCCGTATTTTTCGAGCACGCCGTTCGCGTCCAGGGCGAGCGCGCAATTCAACGCGGTCTGCCCGCCCATGGTCGGCAGAACCGCGTCCGGGCGTTCCTTTTCGATGATCTTCTCGACCGTTTGCCAGTCGATCGGCTCGATATAGATCGCATCGGCCATGTCCGGATCGGTCATGATCGTGGCCGGATTCGAATTGACCAGGATGACCCGGTAGCCTTCCTCGCGCAGCGCCTTGCAGGCCTGCGTGCCGGAATAATCGAACTCGCAAGCCTGGCCGATCACGATCGGGCCGGCACCGAGTAATAAGATCGATTTTATGTCGGTTCTTTTTGGCATGTTCTCAATTAAGGCTAAAGGCGAAAAGCAAAAAGCGAAAGGATGAGTCTATCCCCTGCCTTTAGCCTTCCGCCTGCAATTTATTTATTCATTAATTCGATGAAAGCGTCGAACAACGACTCGACATCGTGCGGCCCCGGACTCGCCTCGGGATGGCCCTGGAAGCTGAACGCGGGGCAATCGGTGCGCGCGATGCCCTGCAGACTGCCGTCGAACAGCGAATAAAAGGTCGGGGTCACGTTCGCGGGCAGGCTGTCCTTGTTGACCGCGAAGCCGTGATTCTGGCTGCTGATCATCACCCGCCCGGTCGCCTGCTCCTGCACCGGATGATTCGCGCCGTGATGACCGAATTTCATCTTCTCGGTTTTCGCGCCGCTGGCCAGGGCCAACAACTGATGGCCGAGGCAAATGCCGAACACCGGTGTTTGGGTCGAAAGAATTTTTCGGATCGCCTCGATCGCGTAGGTGCAAGGCTCCGGATCGCCGGGGCCGTTCGAGAGGAACACGCCGTCCGGCTTCAACGCCAGCACCGTTTCGGCAGGCGTCTCGGCCGGCACGATTGTGACCTTGCAGCCGCGATTGGCGAGCAGGCGCAGGATATTGCGCTTGATGCCGAAGTCATAGGCGACCACATGCTTGCTCAGGTTTTCGGCCTGGGTGTGCCCCTCGCCGAGTTGCCAGGTGTTTTCGGTCCATTCGTAAGTCTCGGTTGCTGACACGACCTTCGCCAGATCCATGCCTTTCAAGCCCGGAAAACCGTCGATCCCGGCTTTCGCGGTGTCGATATCGACCGTTTCGCCGGCGACAATCGCGCCGCGCTGCGCACCCTTGTCGCGCAGCAGACGGGTCAGCTTGCGGGTATCGATGTCCGCGATCGCGACGACCCGGTTGGCCTCAAGATATTGCCGCAAGGTCTGCTCGGAACGGAAATTGCTGGCCTGCACCGGCAAATCCCGAATCACCAGACCGCTCGCGAACACGCGCGCAGACTCGTTGTCTTCGTTGTTGCAGCCGGTATTGCCGATATGCGGATAGGTCAATGTCACGATTTGCTTGGCATAGGACGGGTCGCTCAGGATTTCCTGATAACCGGTCATCGCGGTATTGAATACGACTTCGCCTACCGAACAGCCGTCGACGCCGATCGACACGCCATGAAATACTGTTCCATCCTCCAAAACCAATAAAGCGGGTCTAGTCAAACACGTCACCTCTAAATGCACAAAACGGGATGAATCCGTACGAACGCATCCCGTTATAAAATTGAAATCGTGCCATTTTACTAAAAATATCAGGGATTGGTCATTAACAATTTTTTCTCCATAGGCAGTTTAAATTGCCTTTTAGCGGCAGTAACGCGATTACAATGCGCCCACCAACAACAACTAAATTATTGATTT
>Ga0207968_100323_pt1 | contig 19414 bp, 15 predicted proteins | sample LakWasMet21_HOW5_2_FD_183867 | JGI IMG/M metagenome (GOLD analysis project Ga0207968, IMG submission 183867) | Freshwater sediment methanotrophic microbial communities from Lake Washington under simulated oxygen tension - Sediment Metagenome... | ecosystem: Environmental > Aquatic > Freshwater >...
AGGGCTAACTCGCGCAAGATGCTCCGCTCTGAAGCCTTGATTTTTTCCGGTCGGCCTTTTCGTTTCATCGCTCACCTTATGTTATAGTCTTGGTAAGCTGGTATTTTAATTGATTTTGTCTACACCCTCTTAGAGCTATCACCGTTATGCACGACTACCAACAACAATTCATCCGTTATGCGCTCGAATGCGGCGTTCTCAGATTCGGCGAGTTTCACTTGAAGTCCGGCCGCACCAGCCCCTACTTCTTCAATACTGGGCTGTTCAATACCGGCGCGAAACTGGGCCGGCTCGGACGATTCTATGCGCAGGCGCTGATCCAGTCCGGCATCAAGACCGACATCCTGTACGGGCCCGCCTATAAAGGCATTCCGCTGGTCAGCACCACCTCGATCGCCTATGCGGAGCTGACCGGCGGCGACATTCCGTTTGCGTTCAACCGCAAGGAAAGCAAGGATCACGGCGAGGGCGGCACCTTGGTCGGCGCGCCTCTGGCAGGCAATGTGGTGATCCTGGATGACGTGATCACCGCCGGCACCTCGGTCAGGGAATCGGTCGAGATCATTCGCGCCGCCCATGCGGTGCCGGCCGGCGTCGTGATCGCGCTGGACCGGCAGGAAAAAGGGCTGGACGAGCGCTCGGCGATCCGCGAAGTCGAGGAGCGCTACGGCATGCCGGTCGTTTCGATCATCACGCTGGCCCATATCGTCGGCTATTTGACCGAGAATGCCAGGGAACGACCCGGCGTGCTGGAGGCGATCACCGCCTACCGCGACCGCTACGGGGTCTAGCGAAATTGCCGATTGGGGCAAAAAACGCGGCTTTCGGCTACGCCAAAATTAAATATGGTCTACACTTTAAAGCAAACTCGCCCGAGGCAGCGCAGGCGCTTCCGAACGCGCGAGTTGTTTTTCTAACGGTTTGAATTTCAACAACTTGTTGATCCAGACATTCGACTCTTCACAGACGCATATTTAGCAAAAAAGGCTTGCCATGAGGAATCTGGAATTTAAAGAGCAAATGCGCGAATATTCGCAATGGCGTGCAAAATTGATACAGACGATCGAAATGTATCAGCAATGGCGTCAACGCTATGGATTGCAGGATTCGCAAAGCGACAATACGATATTGAACATCGTCAGCGGACTGCGCTCGGACCGCATTACGCTAGCCTTTGCGGCCGAGTTTTCGCGCGGCAAGACCGAACTGATCAATGCGCTGTTTTTTGCCGAAACCGGCCTCAGGCTGCTGCCTTCGTCGCCGGGTCGCACCACGATGTCGCCGACCGAATTGTTTTGGGACGAGCAGGGCGGCAGCTATATCCGCCTTTTGAATATCGAATCGCGGCTGGAAGACATCTCGTTGATCGAGCTGAAACAGCAGCCCAACCGCTGGAAGCATATTCCGCTGGATTGCAATTCGCCGGCGCAAATGCAGGAAGCGTTCATGGAACTGATGGCGAAAAAGCCGGTCGATCGCGAGCTTGCCGAAAGACTGGGCTTATGGAACAAGCGCGAAGCCGCCGAGCAAGGCAACATCAATCCCGATAAAGTCGACATTCCGTGCTGGCGGCACGCGCTGATCAGCTTTCCGCATCCTTTATTGAAGGAAGGGCTGGCCATTCTCGATACGCCAGGCCTGAACGCGCTCGGCACCGAACCGGAATTGACCCTGAGCATGTTGCCGAGCGCGCAGGCGATCGTGTTTGTGCTCGCCGCCGACACCGGCGTGACCAAGAGCGATATGGAAATGTGGCGCAGCCATGTATTCAAGGTCAGCAGCGGCGGCAAGCAAAGTGTTGCGGTCGTGATGAACAAGATCGATGCGATGTGGGACGACCTGGCCGGTGAAAATGGCTATGAGAGTGCGATTCAATCGCAGATCCGGAATTCGGCCGAAACGTTGAAAATCAATGAAAAAGCCATTTTCCCGGTGTCGGCCAAGCAGGCATTGCTGGCCAAGGTCAAAGGCGACAACGGCTTGCTCGAACGCAGCCGGCTCGCCACGCTCGAAAATTATCTGGCCAACGACATTTTGAAGGAACGCCGGACGATCCTGATGAACGCGATCATTCGCGACATCGGCTTCATGGTCAACGAATCGCTGAGTCTGACCGACGCGTCCTACAGCAATGCGATTTCGCAGCTCGAGGAAGTCAAAAAGATCGATTTCGAAAACAAGGACATGACCGGCAAATTGCTGGCAGAAATGCGCGACAAGCAGAACCAGTACATGGCGACGGTCGAGAATTTCCAGACTAGCCGCCAGGTGTTTCTGACCCAGGCCAAGATGCTGGTCGATTCGTTCGGCAAGGAAAGAATCGACGAGATCGTGAATCGAACCCGCGAAGATATGGCAAAGAGCCTGACCACATACAGCATGAAGCAGAACATACGCAAGCTGTTCGACGAGTTGCGCGATTTGTTGCAGGATTCGGTCGATCTGACCAATGAAACCCGCCGTTTGGTCAAGGCGATCCACAAAAAATTCAAGGATGAATACGGCTTCGTCGAAATCGAGCCGCAGCTATTTTCGATATCGACCTATCAGTTCGAGCTGGAGCAAATTTTTACCGAAGGCGAGGCGTTCCGCGCCAGCGCCAAAACGACGATGACCGAGCAAAGCATCGTGGTGAACAAGCTCTATGGCACGTTGATCGCGAAGGCGCGGCACATTTTGAAGCAGGCGCACGATGATGCGGCGACCTGGAGCAATAACGTGATGACGCCGTTGATGCATCAGATCAAGGATCACAAAAAGCAGATCGACGGGCGGCTGTTGATGCTCAGAAAGATCAACGAGTCGAAAGGCAATGTCACCGAAAGCATCACCTCGCTTGAAGAGCAGTTGAAACAGCTCAGAAAGCAGCGCGAGGAACTCGCGATGATGATCAAGCTGATGCGGATGGAAGGCTTGCAGTTTGACGGTAAATAAGCCAAGCCCCTGTATCCAGGGGCTTGTGACTTAGCGTTTCCTGAAAATCAAATCCCAGACCCCGTGACCGAGTTTGATGCCGCGCTGCTCGAATTTGGTCAGCGGCCGATAGTCCGGGCGCGGACAATAATCATTGGCAGGGCTGGCATTCGCAAACCGCTTGTCATTCGATAGCACTTGCAACATCTGTTCCGCGTAGTGTTGCCAGTCGCTGGCGGCATGAAAATAGCCATCCGTCTTCAGTTTTCTGCTCAAGAGCTCGGTAAATCCGGGTTGCACGATGCGTCTCTTGTGATGTTTTTTCTTCGGCCAGGGGTCGGGGAAAAACAAATGTACGCCGCTTAAACTGTCGTCCGGCACCCGTTTTTCGAGGATCTCGATCGCGTCATGGCAATAGAGCCTGACATTGGTCAGATTCTTCTCTGCCAGCAGCATCAACAAGTGGCCGACGCCCGGCCGGTGCACTTCGATGCCGATATAATCGATTTCCGGATTCGCCGCTCCCATCTGCGCGAGGCTCTCGCCATTGCCGAAACCGATTTCGATACAGCGCGGCGCGTGACGTCCGAAGACCTCGGCAAAATCAACATCGACGTGCGGATCAAGTCCGTAAATAGGCCAATAGTTGTCCAAGGCATATTGTTGGCCAGAGGTCAACCGCCCCTGGCGGCGAATGAAACTTTGGATTTTACGCGGAAAAAGAATATCGGAGGAAAGCATCAAATGCGGCGGTAAAAAAGACGGAGAGGCGGATAGGCTGGCGCTGTTCCGCCTCACATTCGGATTAGAGTGGGGTTAAAAAAACAGGCCTTCGATCGGCGACGAGGCGGAAGCAAAGCGTTTGCGCGGCATGCGTCCGGCCAAAAACGCTTCGCGTCCGGCCTCGATGCCCTTTTTCATCGCGGACGCCATCAATACCGGATTTTTCGCGGCCGCGATCGCGGTATTCATCAACACCCCGTCGCAGCCGAGTTCCATCGCGATCGCCGCGTCCGAGGCGGTGCCGACGCCCGCATCGACCAGGATCGGCACCTTTGCGTTTTCGATGATGGTCAGGATGTTATAGGGATTGCGAATACCGAGGCCCGAACCGATCGGCGCGGCCAACGGCATCACCGCGACGCAGCCGATCTCTTCGAGCCGTTTCGCGGCGATCGGGTCGTCATTCGTGTAAACCATCACGTCGAAGCCTTCCTTGACCAGCTGCTCGGCGGCGACATAGGTCTGCGCGACATCCGGAAACAAGGTCAGCTGATCGGCCAATACTTCGAGCTTGACCAGTTGATGGCCGCCCAACAGTTCCCGGGCCAATCGGCAGGTGCGCACCGCTTCCTCGGCGCTGTAACAGCCGGCGGTGTTCGGCAGGATCGTGTATTTGTCCGGCGAGATCACGTCGAGCAGGTTCGGCTCGTCCTTGTTCTGGCCGATGTTGGTGCGGCGAATCGCGACGGTCACGATCTCGGCGCCGGAGGCTTCGGTTGCGAGCCGGGTTTCTTCGAGATCCTTGTATTTGCCGGTGCCGACCAGCAACCGCGAGCGGTAGGATTTGCCCGCGATCACGAACGAATCGTCTTGGCCGCCGCCGATCGCGTGCACGATCTCGATGCGGTCGCCGTCATTCAATGCCTGTTCGCCGTACTGGTCATAAGGCAAGATTTCCTGGTTCAATTCGACCGCGATCTTTTTGTCGGTCAAATTGAGTTCGGCGATCAGGGCGGCGACGGTGCTGTGCTCCGCGCACGCGCGTGCTGCGCCATTCACAATAATATTCATTTTTTAAACTCCTTTGCTGTCCAGCGACCGGCGTTCGCGCACGGCTTCGGCCAGGCTATGCAGCAGCGGCACGGTATCCTCGAAACTGATGCAGGCGTCGGTGATGCTCTGGCCATAGGTCAAGGGTTTGCCCGGCACCACGTCCTGCTTGCCCGCGACCAGATTGCTCTCGATCATCACGCCCATGATCCGGTGATCGCCGCCGGCGATCTGACCGGCCACGTCCTCGCCGACGATCAACTGACGTTGGCATTGCTTCAGGCTGTTCGCATGGCTGAAGTCGATCATGATGTTCGGTCGGAGCTTCGCGTTGACCAGGCCTTCGGCGACTTGTTCGACGCTGACCGCGTCATAATTCGGCCGGTTGTTGCCGCCGCGCAGAATGATGTGTACGTCTTCGTTGCCGGTGGTCGAGAAAATCGCCGAGTGCCCGCCCTTGGTCATCGACAGGAAGTGATGCGGGCTCATCGCCGCGCCGATCGCATCGATCGCGATCTTGATCGTGCCGTCGGTCGAATTCTTGAAGCCGATCGGGCAGGACACGCCGGAGGCTAGCTCGCGGTGGCCCTGGCTTTCGGTCGTGCGCGCGCCGATCGCGCCCCAGGAAATCAGGTCGGAAACGTATTGCGGCGAAATCAGATCGAGGTATTCAGTCGCGGCGGGCATGCCGAGGTTCGCGACATCGAGCAGCAGATGGCGCGCGATGCGCAGGCCCTTGTTGATGTTGAAGCTGGAATCGATGTCCGGATCATTGATCAGCCCTTTCCAGCCGACCGTCGTGCGCGGCTTCTCGAAATAGACCCGCATCACGAGCTGCAAATCTTCCGCCAGTTCGTCCTTGACCGCCTTCAAGCGCTTGGCATAATCGATCGCCGCGGCCGGGTCATGAATCGAACAAGGGCCGACTATCACCAGCAACCGATCGTCTTCGCTGGTCAGAATGTGATGAATTTCCTGACGCGCTTTCGCGGTGGTTTCGGCCGCTTCGTCGGTAATCGGCATTTCATCATGCACCTGATAGGGCGCGATGACTTCCTTCGTCTCGCAAATTCTCAAGTCGTCGGTTTTGTATTTTGTATGCATGGGATACTCGCGGGGCAAAAGCCGAATGCGGTTTAAAACCCCGTATTTTACTCTTTTTTAGCGGTTTGGGGAGCACAAACCAAATTCAATTTCCCCAGCAAGAACAAAATGCGTTTTCTTTGCGCATCTAAATTTCCTGTTCCAACAACGCCCCATGCTTTTGCAACCATACTTTGGCTTTTTCCATGGTGGGCGCTTGCGCTCTGACGATATTCCAGAACTCGGGGGTGTGGTTGCTTTCGATAAGGTGGGTCAATTCATGAACCACCACGTAATCGATCACAAACATCGGCGCCTTGATGAGACGCCAGTTAAAAATCACATTGTCGTTCGGCGTGCATGAACCCCAGCGGTATTTGCCGTCGCCAATTTTGGCCTGTTTGTAGATAACACCTAAATTCTTCGCATGAATCGCTACGCGCGGCAGAATCTTTTCTTCGGCTTTTACCATAAACCATTTTCGGAAGGCCTCCGGCTTATCGGTCAACTTGCGGGGGATAAGGAATTTCTGCTCGAACTCTATCTCTCCTTTTTCATCGGTTAATTCGATGCGATATTGCCTCCCCAGATAGAATAAAGACTCGCCAGAAACCAATTCCTTGCCGGGCGCATGCGGCAGCGGGCTGTATTTTTGGGCGTGCCGGATTTTCTCGTAAATCCACAATTTACGCGATTCCACCACTTGGCGGATTTTTTCCAGCGAAGTCCCCTCGGGCGCGGTCACAACCACCGAACGATCCCGCTCGACGGTAATGTTCAGCGTTTTACGCTTGGAAAAAACGACTCTGTAATTCAGGCCCATCAGGCTGCGTGCAAAATTCTGTCGTTGTTCTTCTCGGCGATTTCCATCACCCGCGAAATGATTTGATTGCGGTTTTTGACGACATTCGGCAGCGTGCCGAACGATTCGGACAACAAAATCTGCTGAATTTCCGCCTTCAGTTTATTGCGTGCTGGCGCGCTTTCCCAAAAGCTGGTCAGCTTCAATTCCCGTTCCACCACCCAATAAATTTGCTGGGTTAGATCAACCAATATCGCAATTCTGTCATCTGGCTTGTCACAATATGAGGGATGCTGCTCCATCGCACTGCCGACTTCCGCCTGCAACATCCGAAAAAACGGCATCTGTTTTTTCTTATGCAAGCCATACGTTGGTTCGTTCGCCGCCTCGATAATCCGCTGGCGCAGCTTTTCCAATTCTTCGTAAATTTTCTGCCAGTTGTCTTTGAATTCCTGCAAGATAGTTGCCAATGCCGCGGAAAATGAAGCTTGCAGTTCGGGGTCGTCGTCCAGCTCGATGTCCAGATGGTGGCGAATGGCGTGTTCCACTTCGGCGGCCTTGGTCTTGACCCGCTTACGCTTAGCAACATTATTTTCGAAGTCTTCATCCAGAATCGAAATAGGCTTGACCTTCTGTTCCATTCCCTTGGATGCCAAATATTGGTCGGTCAGCGCCCGGAGCTTAGGCGGGATGCCTTTCATGCTCAACCGTTGATCGTTGAGATGCCGCCCCGCCAGTACGTTAATTTCCGTTAAGGCGTTGTAAGTGCCGAGATAACCCAATGCCTCTTTAGCCGGAAACACCAAGTCCAAACTTCGCGTCAGCTTCTTATAGGCCAACATGAATTCGAAGCGGATGTCTTCGTCGTAGAACAGATCGAAAAACGCATCGTGATCGTTCAAGTCGGTCAGGCCGTGCTTCTCCAGCAGCGCCATGATAGCCTTGTAATCCGCTTGCAGCTCGCGCAGTTCGTCTTCGGGGAAGCTCAGGGTGTCGAGCACTTCCTTCTGCTCGCGTTCGTCATAGTTATCGATGGCTTTTTTCAGGTGATGACCGATACCGACATAATCGACGATAAAGCCTTTCTCCTTGGCTACCCCAGCAATTCGGTTCACTCGGGCGATGGCTTGTAATAGATTGTGGGCAATAATCACCTTGTCCAGATACATGACTTGTTCGATGGGCGCATCAAAGCCGGTCAGCAGCATGTTGTTGACGATCACAATGCCGATCTCGCCGCTGACGCCTTCGTCTTCCTTGCCGAAAGGCAATTTAAAGCTTTTGATGGTTCGGGCGTGCCGACTGCTGTCGGTAAACGCCTTGATATGGGGCAAATCGTTGTGATTGCCGGAAATCACCACGTTGGTCTTCAGCGTCTTCAAGCACGACAAATCCAGATTCAGCGGATTGGCTTGTTCCAACTTTTCGATGGCTTTGGCCAAGGCCGCATCCAATGCGGTTTTGTATCGCACCGCAGCCTCACGCGATACCGCAACAACCTGTGCCTTAAAGCCATTGGGGAACACGTGCTCCAGATAATGCGCCAGCATATCCTCGGCTTTGGCGTTGATCGTGGAATCGGCCTCCAAGTAGGCGTCGCGCGAACCGTAACCCAGGATTTGCAAACGCTGCTCCAGGTTAAAGTCGCTGAACACATCGGCAAACGCGTCATCCATACCGGCCTGGTCGTTCACTTCGGCATTGTGCGTGCGGCCTTCGTAAACAATCTCCAAGGTCACGCCGTCCTCGATCGCTTGGCGCATCGTGTATTTGTCGATGTAATCGCCGAAGACCTTCTCGGTCTTGTCGATCGGCGTGCCGGTATAGCCGATGCGCGCCGAGTTGGGAATCGCTTTGTCCAGGTTGGCGCCCAGCAGCGAATATTGCGAACGGTGCGCCTCGTCGGTCATTACCAGAATATTCTGGCTCTTGTTCAGCTCGGGAAAGGTTTCCGACAAATCCGTGTCGCGGAATTTGTGGATCATCGCCATCACCAGGTCGGAAGAATCGCTGCGCAACAATTCCTTCAGTTTGACAATGCTGTCAGCCGCCTTGACGGTAAAGCCGATGCTTTTGCCGGTGTCGCCGAGTTGCTGTTCCAATTGCGTGCGGTCGGTCACGAACACCACCTTCCACTTGGAAAGCTGCGCATGGCGGTACATCTCGCGCACCATGAACATCATCGTCAACGATTTTCCGGAACCCTGGGTATGCCAGATGATGCCGCTGCGTTCGCGTGGAGTATTGCCGCCCAGCAAGCGCGCAACCGCCAATTTCACCGCGCGGAATTGCTGATAGCGCCCGACGACTTTGATCAACTCGCCCTTGTCCGAAGTCGAGAACAGGGTGAAAGTGCGGATGATGTCCAGCAAGTTTTGCTGGTCGAGCATCCCGGCCACCAGCCGTTGCTGGTCATTGGGGCTGCTGCTGCCGTGGCTTAAATCGTCCACCGTGCGCGGATACGGATCGGACCAACGGTAAAAATGCTTTTCGTGATGGCTGGTGAGGGTGCCGAACTTGGCCTCGTTGCGACAGGTAGCGACCACAAACTGGTTGAAGTAGAACAATGGCGTGCTGCCTTCGCCCTTGGCGCCGCGTTGCTCGCTGTAACGCAGCATTTGGTCGATGGCGTCAGGGATCGGCTCCTTGACTTTCGGCGACTTGCACTCGATCACCACCACCGGCAAGCCGTTCAGGAACAGCACGATGTCCGGCACGATATGGTGCTCGGTGCCGAGAATGCGCACTTTGAACTGGCACACCGCAATGAAGCGGTTGTTGTTCGGGTGCGCAAAGTCGATGTAACGCACCGTGGGGCTTTTCTCTCCGGTCTTGCGGTTTTCCGCCACGCTGGTGTTTTCCAGCAACAAATTCAATACGTGCCGGTTGTTCTCCAGTAAATTATTGCCGGGAAAGTTCGCTGTGAGGCGCTTTGTCAGCTCTTCGATTTGGTCGTCTTCCAGCCACGGATTGATTACCTTGATCTGGTCGCTCAACACCGAAGCCATCACCACCTCGGTGAAGCTGTCGCGCAGGCTTTGCTTCGGTTCCTGTTTGGCTTCTAAATCGATAACTTCCCAGCCCAGTTGCGACAACTGGTCGAGCAGCGGTTTTTCGACATGGTTGCGCTCATCGATCTTGATGTGGGGCGGCGTCTTATCGGCTTGCATAAGCCTCCAAATTTAGGGGAAGTTGATGGTAATGCCGCTGTTGCGGAAAATCAAAAATCAAAAACATCGATTGGCATCGGCTTTTAGCGCTTGTTCTCCCGCTGTATAGGCTTGTCCACGCTATGTAGGGAGTGGGCCGGCTTATGTATGGAGTTACTGTTCTTATGTACGGAGTCGGCGACCTCTATGCCAGTAATTTGGGTAACGGGAATATTATTGATAATTCGGCTGTTCCAACAACATATAACGCGGTCTTCCGCTACCTACACGGGTTGTCATGACCTTGATACGGGCGGTCTGGTTGAGATGTTGATTCAAAGACTCAACATCTTGAACCGCCTTGCTGATTTTGCCCTTGATAATTTCATCACCTTGACCAGAAAGTTTAAATTCGAATGTCCTCGCCTTGGGCAGCACCCCTTGGAACTCGCCCCGAAGATAGTCTTCTTTTTCGTGCAAATTATCCTGGCTAAGGCGCGCCAGACTGGACTTGATTTGCCCGACATCGGTAAATTTCACGCTGCGGTCTTGGTACTGCATGGCGCAAACGGCTTCGCTGTCCGCCAAGACTTGCAGGAAACCGCGAATTTTGTCCAACGCGCGCGGGTCGGTTTCCGAGGCGGAATCCGCCAGCTCTTCATCGCTCCCTAATGTCGCCGACAATATCGCTTGCGTTTGTTCCAACGCCAACGCCACCGGGCTGATTTCTTCCAAGGTCAATTGCCCAGCGCGGTACTCCTCCAATTCAAAGCCGAACGAACCCAGCGCCGTGCTGGTAATCAACAACTGATACTGCTCGCGGTTGGGGATAGGGCCGGTCTGGGCAAGCGGCGTCCAAATAGAAGCAGCCACCATCGCGACAGCCTCGGTAAAGCTGTTGACGGCTTTCATGCCGAACTCGGCAAAAATGCCGTAACTGCCGATTACCGGCTTGCCGTTAAAGGTCAAGCGCACCCGGGCCGGTTCGCGTTCATCGACCGGATATTGCGCCAATTGTGTCTCTATCGCTTTAAGTCTTGCTTCATCGCTCATGCGGGTCAATTTGGCCGACGCGGGCAAATCGGCAAGCTGTTCGCGCAAAAACTGTCGTTCGGCTAATAGCTGTAAACGGTCTTGTCGGTTCATGGCGGCGTCTCCGTCATATCGAATTGTCCCAGCCAAACCAATGCCTCTGCATCTTCGGCGGGATTAAGGTCAATTTGCAGAAAACCTTTCCAGGCTTGGTTGCGGCGGTGAGACCAAAGACTATACCAATACGCGGAACGGCCCACTACTTGTTCAATCGGCAATAGGTTCATCTCGACCAGATACGCGTCAACCTGAAACCTTGCTTTGGCGGAATCGTTCTGGAATATCGATAAATCATCAACGGTGAGATTAAAATCTTCCGGCACATTCACAAACGTGACGACATCCATGTCGCGCGGCGGGCGCTTTTCCAGAGTTTCCACGTCTTCCATAAAACTGCCGTCCAGCCATTGAAACCCCGAATGCAAGCCCAATTGGTGCAAGGCTTGACGGTAACCCAAAAATCCACGCAAAACCGTCCGCCGCTCCGCTGAAGTCGCAAAACGCATCACCACATCTTTCAGCGACACGGCATAGGGAGAGCGATGCGAGCTAACCGGGGAATGTTCATCAAACGGCGGCAGCAATCCCAAGGCGTTCCAGGCGGGGATCGTGACTGTGGTCATGGGTTGGAGTCCTCCGAATTTAGCAAATCAGTGACGCGGACTTTGCCGGTGAGGAGATCGTGTAACAGGCCACGTTTGAGTAAATGCAGTTTTTCTAATTGAACGATCATTTTCAATATCGCTGCTTCAGACTCGCCGAGAATCTTTACAATTAATTTTTGTTCATCGCGAGGTGGCCGTAAAAAACGACAGCTTTTAACTACCTGGGAGTTAATCTTGACCATACTCTCGGAAGTGCCGACCGCTGCACCTGTTATTTGCAGTCGCAGAATTTGATGGTGAAATGCATATGCCATGAACTCCGAAGAAACGCTGTTATCAAAATGCAACCTTACCATTAAGTCAGGGTAGACGCATGGGGTACCTATTTCCTTGTAGATGCCGATAAGACCAACAAGCTCTCGTGTATTTGAGCGACTGATTAGAAAGTCTCCATCATTTAACAATGCATCGTGTACGCGTGGATCATCGGCGGGGGCATTTTTTAGCTGCACTGGACTGAATCCATTTACCGTAAGGCATCCTAATCCGAGCATCACCGTACCAGTAAAAGATTCGCTTTCTTTTGGTGAGTAACCGTTTTTTGGATTTTCGGTTAGGACATTTTCAACTTGAAATACATCCCACTCCACCGGAATCCGCCCCAGCGGAGAATCCTTGAAGGGGTGGGTGGCTTCGGTGCGGATGTTTCCGTGCTCGTCGATGCCCTTGGTCAGCAAGTCCTGCATCAGGCCGGTTTTGATGCGCTGCTGCTTGGCGATCAGCGCTTCGGTTTGCTCGATGGCGCGGTCGATCTCAGCAATCACAAACGTAATTTTTTCTTGCTCGGACTCGTCAATCGGGAAGTGCGCAGAGAACTTTTCAAGTTCTTTACGGGTGATGTGTTGCATCGTCGAGCCATGAGATGCCTTAGTTAATTCAGGCAAATAAAACTCAATGAACGACTTGAGAAACTCCCGGTTAACACCCGGTTTTTCGACAACTTTGAAAAGATGTTGATTAAGCGCTGCTCGTCCGTTCTTCCAGATTCTCAGAAATAATGAAGCACTCCATGAAAAAATCAGGTCTCCTTCTTCAATGATGTTTTTCTCTGGAAGCTTCCCGGCATAAAAGTTTGTTGGGGCATTCGGATTTTTTAACTGTTCGATCCGAACAATAGGTAAACCTTCTGTACCCCAATCATCAGGTGCAAAAGGGTAACCATTGACGTACTCGGCAAGGTCGGTAAGTTTTCGTAATTCCCACTTATCCATTGATCACACCTAAATATCCCAACTTAGCTAGAAATCGATCCAACGCTGTTAAAGACGCTTGCCTTTCCATTTCCAAATATTGAAGAGAAATCAAATGCTTGACACATAGGTTTTCAACAGCGGCGAGTAGCGTTTTCCCAAGCACCAACCCGTGCATCGTTTGACTCATAGACTTAATCCCCCGCATTCGGCAATCGCCCGCAAAACCATTGGTTTTTCGGTGGCGATGACATGGTCAGGCAAATGTTTATGGTGCGGGAAGCTCGGCAAATCGGGAAAGTGTGGTGTGTTGTCATACCGGAAAATCAGCCTGTTTTGCGCATCTTGGCAATGGTAGCGGTAACCCAGACAAACCAGCGCACCGGATTCGACGATGACGGCTTCGTTGATTTCCAAAAGGCCGCCACTTGCCAAACGGACGCGGATGCGTAGATTGATACGCGCGGGCGTGAGCCATTCTTCCTGATATTGCTCGACATAGCCATTCGCTAGCGCGGTGACGGCTTGCTCGACCGCTTCCAGATATTCGGTCAGCAATTCATGCCGCATGACGCAGCCTATCCTCCAGTTCCCGGCGCAAGGCTAAATAATGCCGGTAATCATTACTCCACTCGACATAAGCGATGTCGTCTGCCAACTGTCCTTTGTGGTATTGATCGAAAAAGCTTTCCGACGGCATGCCGTAACGGCTTTCGTAAGTTTGTAGCCGTTTCGCCAGTTCGACGATCGCATCCAGCGGCGAAGTGTATTCGATAGTCTGTTTTAGCATAGGATCGGTCTCCTTAATCAATAGGCTAAGCAGGCAAATAGCCCAGTTTTTTTAAATAAGCGTTCAATTCCGCTAAGGTGGCCGAACGCTGGGTTTCCAGCGTCTGGCTCGACACCGCGTATTTGTCCCATAAATTTCCGATTATAGCGAGCAACGCGCGTTTTTCGGCATTCAGATAACGCAGCAACTCCTTGTTGGCCAGATCGTGCAGTTTTTTCAGGATCAGGCGCTTGGCGTCGGCTTCGCTGAGCTGGCCGCCGATGGCCTTGAGCAAGTCGTCGATGCGTGCCAGGCGTTTTTCCAATGCGGTTTTATCTTTTTGCAGGGCGGTGAGTTTTTTCTTCTGCTCTTTCACGTCCGGGTTTAGCCCGGCCATCGCGGCATCGGCCTGGGCGATTAACGCGTAGGTTTCCGCTTTGGCTTCCTCGTCGCCGATGCGTTTCAAGCGCAGCTTGAGTTCCAGTTCGTCCTGTTTTTGCTTGAGCGCGGTCTTGTGGGTTTTGATGCGGTTCTCGATGGCCGTAATGCCGTCGCGCAAGTCTTCGTATTGATTGCGCTCCTTGATGGCCGAATCGGTAGCGGCGTCGGCCAGATCGTCGATCAAGTCTTTCAGGTATTTCTTGATGACGGCGGCGGTGAGTTTGGCTTCCGCGTCCTCGCCTTCGCTTTCTTCCGGCTCGTAGCTGGCGACTTCGGCAGCGGTCTCGACGGCTTCGGCCAGTTCGCCCTGGGCTTCGTTGATTTTGCCGTCCAGCGCGTCGATTTCGTCCGCCTCGACTTGAAAGTATTCGGCGATCAGGTAGGCGTCGGGAATCAGGGTATGGTGCCAGCCGGTGGCGATCACGGTCTTGAGGTCGTAACGGATGGCCTGCCACCAGTTGACGAACACGCCCGCGCTCTTGAATTCGTCGAGCACGCCCAGGGGCTGGAGTTTGGCCTTCAAGGTGGCGAGCAATTCGCCACGCACCTCGGGCAGTTTGCGGCCTTCGCGCAGCTCCGCAAAGTCGTGCTGCGCCACCTGCCACCACTGTTCCAGCGTGGTGTGGTGGTCGGCGAGCTTGGCTTGCAGGTTGGCGTCCGCTTCCAGCGCGGCCTTGATGGCGGGCTTGGCGTCGAGCGCAGCGCGGAACGCGAAGTAGCGGGGGCGCAGCGGCTCGAAGAAGATTTCCGGCGATACGCCGAACTTGTCGAACTCGCTCTTTTTGGCGGCGACCTCGGCCTGGGGGAGGCCCCCGATCAGATGCGCCTGCACGTCTTCCGGCTCCGGTTCGGGGGTGTTGTCGACGTAGCGGCGAATGTTCAGGTTGTAGTCGTGCTGGCTGGCGATTTCGTTTTTGTCCACCAAGCGGCTGTATTTGTCGATGCCGAGTTTGTGGGTAAAACAAAAGTCGATTTTTTCGATGTCTTCCGGGCGCAGTTTGTTCTGGTTCTTACCCTCGGCATATTCGCGGTCGGCATTGATGAACAGCACCTTGTTCTTGAGCGCGTCGGGCTTGTTCTTGTTCACCACCAGCACGCAGGCCGGGATGCCGGTGCCGTAGAACAGGCCGGGCGGCAGGCTGATGATGGCCTCGATGACGTCGTCGTTGATCAGCAATTCGCGGATCAGCTTTTCCTTGCCGCCGCGAAACAACACGCCGTGCGGCATGATGGTCGCCATGTGGCCGTCGGGCTTGAGGCTGGCGATCATGTGCTGCACGAACATCAAGTCGGCCTTTTTGCCGGTTTCCGGGCAGTATTCGCGGAAGCGACTGGTGAATTCCATTGTTGCCCGGCTGTAATTTTGCGAGAACGGCGGATTGGCGAGCACGCGGTCGAACTTGCGCGGCTGGCCGTTTTCCAGGATCAGCGGGTTTTCCAGGGTGTCGCCGTTTTCGATCGTGAAGCGGGTGACGTTGTGCAGGATCATGTTCATGTTGCAGATCGACCAGACCGTGCCGTTGGAGTCCTGTCCGTACAATGCCAGATCGTTCGGGTCTTGGCCTTGTTCCTCGACATATTGATGAGCTTGAATCAGGAAGCCGCCCGAGCCTGCCGTCGGGTCGTATATGGTATTGCCGGCTTCCGGTTTGGTCAGTTGCACCAGCAGGCGCACCACTTCGGCGGGCGTGTAAAACTCACCGCCTTTCTTGCCGGCGCTGTCGGCGAAAAACTTGATCAGGTATTCGTAAGCGGCGCCTAGCAGGTCGGGGAACTCGAAGTTGTTGTTGACCAGCACGAATTGCGGCTGGTTGAAGTGATCGAGCAGGTCTTTCCATTTCTGGTCGGGGATTTTGGTTTTGCCCTTGACGGCGTTGAAGTCGATGTTGTTTTTCAACACCCCGGCCAGAGCGTCGTTTTCGTCTTCGATCGCGGCAATGGCCTTGTTCAGCATGTTGCCGATGTCGTGCTTCAGGTGCTTGAGTGGCGGGACTTCGTTGCCTTCCGCATCGATCCAGCTTTCGTGCCAGCGGGCACGGGGCGGTACGTAGAAGGTTTCGCCGTAGGATGTTCTGTCATTCAGCAGCTCTTCCAGCAGTTCCGGCTGATCTTTGTAATGCGCAAACGTGGTGTTGCGCAAAACGGTGCGCTTGCGGTCGAATTCGTCGGACAAGCGTTTGATGAACAGCATGCCGAAGATGAATTCCTTGAATTCGCTGGCATCCATCTTGCCGCGCAAGATGTCGGCGGCTTTGAATAAAAAGTTTTCGAGCTGGGAAAGGGTTATTTTTTCTTGTTGCATAAATCAGGTCATGTTCCTTGATCGATCTGTCCGTTTGCGGCGTAATTACCGCAATGTACCGTAAAGTCCGCTACAATCCAAGCGCTTGACAAGTGCGGTTTGGAGAGGGTAACGCATCGACGATGCTTGCCTGCATCGACGAGTTGAAGAATCACTGGCGCTGAGGGTGAGTTATCGACGCGCCGCGGCGGTTTTGTCAATGTTGGCGATCGACAGCGCAGAGATGCTCGCTGCGCAGATAGCTTTCCGACTGCATTTCCATCAGCCGCGATACCGTGCGTTCGAATTCGAAGGCGCCGTCGCCTTCGGTGTAGAGTTCGCGGGCGGGCGCCTCGGCGGTGCAGATCAATTTGACCTTGTGTTCGTAGAGCGCGTCGATCAGGGTCACGAAGCGCTTGGCTTCGTTCCGGTAGGCGGCGGTCAGTTTCGGAATGTTCGCCATGATGACCGTGCTGAATTCGCCGGCGAGGGTCAGGTAATCGGCTGCGCCCAAAGGCTGCACGCACAATTCCTCGAAAGACGTAAAGACCACATCGCCGTGCGCCGCGGCCAGGCGTAGCGTGCGGCCGAAGACCGGCAACTCGACCGGCTGCATTTCGGAAAAATGCGTCAATTCATCATAGCTGTGCCGGAGGAAGGTGTCGGCATGCGGGTCCAGCGGGGTGTAATAGGTTTTTTTCAACGCATGCAGGTGGCGCAGGCGAAAGTCGGTCTTGGCCGCCAATTGGATGATGTTGGCTTCTTGCTGCAGGACCTTGATGAAAAACAGGAACTGCTCTCGTTGCAGGCCGCCCTGATAAAGATCGTTCGGGTGCCGGTTCGAGGTCATCACGGTCACGACGCCGAGCTCGAACAATTTGCTGAACAGGCGCCCCAATATCATCGCGTCGACAATGTCGGTCACATGGAATTCGTCGAAACAGAGCAGGCGCGTCGATCTCCTGATCTGCTCGGCCAGCACCAGCAAGGCATCGGCGATTTTTTGCTGCCGGCAGCGGTGCACGAAAGCATGCACTTCGGTCATGAAGGTATTGAAATGCACGCGCCGTTTTTCGGGGAACGGGCAGGCCTCGTAAAACAACTCCATCAGCATCGATTTGCCGCGGCCGACGCCACCGTAGATATACAGGCTTTTGCAGCGGGGCGGGCGGCGGGAGAGAAATCTTTGCGGTGCCGGTTTGTTGGCGTGGGCGGCGTGGGCGACGAGGTCGTTCAAGAGGTCTTGCAGATGCGCCAAGACGCCGTGCTGCGCGGCGTCGTACTGGAGATGCGCCTGATCGACCAGGGCGAAATAACGCCGCTCCAGTTCGCAGGACAAGTCGGGCAACGGGGGGGAGGGGACCGGCTTGGTTTTCTTGAGGATTTTCTTAAGCATGGCCCCGCGTGCGCTGCGGCATTTCCGATCTCAATCCGGCCAATACTCGTCGTCCAGAACCCCGGCAATGCTCCAGGGACAGGTAGAAGGGAAATCGGTTTTATCCAGTCCGGTTTCATTCGCGGCGCGCAGCCGCGCTTTTTTATACGCGGAATGAAACAGCTCATCCAGACGGGGTTTCAGGCCGGGATTATCGGACAGTACATCAAAAACTTCCAGACGCTGTTCTTCGATGGTCAACCGCCAGCTATTGCCGCGCCGTGAAGGCTGATAACGCCATTTCAGCAGGTGGATCAGTAAAACGATCAAGCGATGTTCCAGTTCGCGTTTTTCAGAGCGCCCCATGGCTTCCAACTCCTCGGCTAAATTGCTCACGTCGAGTTCATCAAGCCGGCCGGCTTTTAGAAGGGCGGCTTGCTCCTGCGTCCATCCGTAAAAATCTTTTTGATAATCAATCATAAGGATTATTGTTGAAAGAGTCTTTGGCGGGGGCCGGCCGGGGCATGTTGCCCCGGACACGGGGTTTCCGCAAGCTTTAGGGCATTGGCCGTTCCAAAATGGTGGGGACGGGATTGCAAATCCCGTCCCGCATCATAAAAAACGCCTTAAGCGTTCAACGCTGCCTTATCCGCTTTCTCCCGGTAATTCTTGATCTGATCGAAATTCAGATAGCGGTAGGTATCTTCGGCCGACTGATCGATTTGTGCGGCATACTGCATGTATTCCTCGACGCTCGGAATCTTGCCGAGGATCGAGCAGACTGCCGCCAGTTCGGCGGAGGTCAAAAACACGTTCGCGCCGTTGCCGAGCCGGTTCGGAAAGTTCCTTGTCGAGGTCGATACCACCGTCGAATTTTCCTTGACCCGCGCCTGATTGCCCATGCACAGCGAGCAGCCGGGCATTTCCATGCGTGCGCCGGCCTTGCCGAAGGTGCCGTAATAGCCTTCTTCGGTCAGCTGGCCCTGGTCCATCTTGGTCGGCGGCGCGACCCACAGGCGGGTCGGCAAATCGCCTTTCTGCTGTTCGAGCAGTTTGCCGGCGGCGCGGAAATGGCCGATGTTGGTCATGCACGAGCCGAGGAAGACTTCGTCGATCTTGGTGCCGGCGACCGCCGACAGCGGCTTGATGTCGTCCGGATCGTTAGGGCAGGCGAGCAGCGGTTCCTTGATCTGGTCCATGTCGATCTCGATGATCTCCGCGTATTCGGCGTCCGCATCGGGTTCCAGCAGCACAGGGTTCGCGAGCCAGTCTTCCATCGCCTGGATCCGGCGTTCGAGCGTGCGCTTGTCGCCGTAGCCTTCCGCGATCATCCATTTCAGCAAGGTCACGTTCGAGGTCAGGTATTCGCGGATCGGCGCCTCGTTCAGGCGAATCGTGCAGCCGCCGGCGGAGCGTTCGGCCGAGGCGTCGGACAACTCGAACGCCTGCTCGACTTTCAAATCCGGCAGGCCTTCGATTTCGAGAATGCGGCCGGAGAACACGTTCTTCTTGCCTTTCTTCTCGACCGTCAACAGGCCGCGTTGTAATGCGGCATACGGAATCGCATTGACCATGTCGCGGAGCGTGATGCCGGGCTGCATTTTACCCTTGAAGCGCACCAGCACGGATTCGGGCATGTCGAGCGGCATCACCCCGGTCGCGGCCGCGAAGGCGACGAGGCCGGAGCCCGCCGGAAACGAAATGCCGATCGGGAAACGGGTGTGCGAGTCGCCGCCGGTGCCGACTGTGTCGGGCAGCAGCATCCGGTTCAGCCAGGAATGGATGATGCCGTCGCCGGGGCGGAGCGACACGCCGCCGCGGTTCATGATGAAGTCGGGCAGGGTATGCTGCATCTCGACATCGACCGGCTTCGGATAGGCG